>JABAOC010000571.1_pt1 | contig 221892 bp, 196 predicted proteins | sample 7062161 | NCBI WGS metagenome assembly JABAOC01 (sample SAMN14538625, study PRJNA623070) | marine sediment metagenome | biome: marine biome [ENVO:00000428]; feature: marine pelagic biome [ENVO:01000023]; material: deep marine sediment [ENVO:00002113] | place: India: Gulf of Khambhat ... | reverse complement strand
GTGCCTGCACACAACTGGTATCCTTTGGCAAAGTCGTGCTCAATACAGCATCGCCGTCTGACGGAGTCAGATACCCTCGAAGAACGGCAGGAATGGCGACATCTTCAATAATCGCTTCAACCATCCCTAAAAGCCACATTTGTCACAGAAATAGAGATGCTTACATAGCTCATGGAAAAATTGACTGGTTCAATTTGAGTGTGATAAGTTAATCAGCTGACAATGCGTATTCTGGTCATCTCCAATTTCTATCCGCCTCTCCATAAGAGCGGCTATGAGCTGGGCTGCCAGGATATCGTTGAATCCCTGAGAGAAAGAGAGCATCGTGTCGAAGTCCTTACCAGCACTTATGGCTCGGACACAGGCCTCATTGAAGATGATATACGCCGCATGTTGATGATGAGCTCCGGAAATAATTCCGACTGGACCACGGTCTTTCTGAAAGAGCGGATGAATCAAACGGTATTCAAAAGAGCATACCGAGAGTTCGATCCCCAGGTCGTTTTCATTTTCAACCTTTCCAACATTTCCGTATCTCTTGCCCTTCTTGCCCAGGAAATCGGACTTTCCACATGCTATTACTTTGCGAATGACTGGTTCATCACCATGGAGAAAGACCCCTGGTACCGATTGTGGCCTAAAGAAGAAAAGGGATTCAAGATCCTCCGTTTTCTAACCCACCGTTTTAAGCTCCTCCCTCCGCTGCAGCCCCTCAATACCGATCATTCCATCTTCTCCAACTGCTATTTGAAAAACATTGCTCTCCAGCTCGATAAAGCCTCTCATCAAGCCGCTGTTGTCCCCTGGGGAATCGATACAAGCAGATTTTCCTTTCGAGAGAGGAAGGATGGAAGGCCGACTCGGCTGCTGTGTGTGGGACAAATCAAGCCCCATAAGTGTCTCGAGAACGCCATCGAAACATTGGCGCTCCTGAACCGAGAGTATGGGTCCCATCCTTTCACTCTGACAATTGCAGCGAACACGTATTCCTCTCCCGATTATGCGACATATCTCCACAGTCTGGCTCATTCACTCGGTGTACAGAACGACCTGACCTTCACCTATGCAAAACCGCGAAAAAATATGCCGGATCTCTACCATACTCACGATATTTTTCTCTCTTCATCCACATACGAAATCTCCTTGAACACAAGCCTGCTTGAGGCTTTGTCCTGTGGTATCCCGATTGTCAGCACCTTGACCGCCGGAAATTCCGATCTTCTCAAAAACGAAGTCAATGCCCTGATTTTTGATAAAGAGAATCCACGGGCTTGCACCGATCAAATTCAACGCCTGGCTGAGGACCCAAACCTGTGGGAATCCATCCGTAGGAACGGAAGGATTGCTGTAAGCGAGAAATTTCGTGTCGATCAAACGGTCTCTTCCATAGAACGAGTGCTCGAGGAATCTATTCGAAGCAGGAAAAAGGGATCTCTGCAAAGGCATGAACGACTCACAGTTTCGACCAAAACAAAGCCTAACGAATCATTAACCGCTCTCGTCAGTCAAACGAAAAGATGGTTGAAATTTGGAAGCCTGGTGGTCTTTTTTCGTCATTTATTGAATCCACAATTCTTTGTATATATCGTGAGAAAGATGGTTGAAAAGACCACCCCTTTTCTGCCGCTTTTTTTCTTCCCCCTTTTTATAGGAGCTTGTTTCAGATTGACGGGCCGGCGTCACAGAATCTCCTTAAAGGAAACAAAAAAAATACAAAACATCCTGGTGATTCAACTCACCGATATCGGTGACATTGTATTAACGAGCCCTTTTCTCCGGGAATTGCGAAGATTCATGCCCCATGCTAGGATCGTTCTCATCGTTCAGCCCAGAGTATTCAATTTGGTTGAAAAATGCCCTTATGTCGATAAAGTGTTGAGTTATGATTGGAGAGCAGCAAAAAAGTGGAAGACTTCATTCTACGGGTGCCTTCACTGGTGGTTCCAATCCTCCCGGATAGCCAAGCGTTTTCTTTGGAAGCGCCGCGTCGATCTGGCCATTTCGACCAGATGGAACAACGACCCTTGCCAGGCGGCTTCCTTAATCTTGATGTACATGAGCGGGGCTCCTCTCCGAATTGGCTACAGGGGGGGACATCAGAGCACAAAGCGGCTTGGTTTGAGAAAAGTGAATCGTTTGATAACCGCAGGCCCTGTTAGAGATTTTCCTAAACACGAGGTCGACCGTCAGCTGGATATTCTCCGCTATATGGGGGCACATCCAAGGGATGCAGGACTGGAAGTGTGGACCACCCGATCAGACGAAATCTTCGCGCGCGATAGGCTCAAAAAATTTGATCAAAAGGGGACGGATTTGCATATTGCCTTCGCCCCAGGAGCGTCCTGGCCTTTCCGTCGATGGCCTTCCCATCGTTTCATCCAATTGGGCAATTGGTTACAGAAAGAATACCAGGCCAATATTCTGATCGTCGCAGGGAAACCCGAGCAGGAATTGGGCCTCAGCATAGAGCAAGGCTTGAACCGCGGCCAAACACTGAATTTAGCTGGCAAAACGACTTTACGGGAGATGGCCTCTGTCCTGAGACGCTGCAAACTCTTCATAGGCAATGATTCTGGCCCTCTCCACGTAGCAGCAGCCTCTGGCATTCCGGTCATAGGCCTTTTCGGCCCAGGTGAGTACCAGAGGTTTAAACCATGGGGTAAGGGCCATGAAGCCATTTATTTAGGGCTCTCATGCAGTCCTTGTTCTGAAAATTGCATCTTCAGTGAGCCACGATGTATAGAAGGAATCACCTTGAGTCATGTCAAAAAGATTCTTTCCGAAAAGCTGTCGCCGATCCTTGCTCGTTCTTGAAACGAGGAATGACCGTATATATGGGCCACTGTCGAATAGCAGCAGGAGACAATGCACCGTCTTACCGGCATTGCGCTGAAATCTAAAAATCTTGACTCGGGAACAATTCAGATTATAAAATCAAAAGCGGTAAGGGAAATTTTTTTGAACCAATCGAAGAGTGAATAGCGATATGAAAGCATCACATGAAATGAGAAATGGATAAGCCAGTCGCTGAAGAAATCGAAAATCTTAAAAAGGATCTCTACCAAAAGAAGGAAAAGATCCAAGACATCAAGAAATTGGCCAACAAAGAGATCGACCGTAGGTTCGCCTCGGATTTAGAGGAGTTTTCTGAAAAAGAGCTCGATTCCTTTCTAGAGGAATCTCTCGCCATGATGGACAAGTCTGTTGATCCAACACCAGATAAAATGTCCCTCTCTTCGCATAGAAAAATCTGGGGAAAGCCGATCATACTATTGAAAAGACTGCTTTTGAAGGTTAGCGGAGTCTATATCAATCTCCTGCTGGATAGACAAAAAAAATTCAATCAACAGAGCATGGCCTTCTACCGGGCCATAGTCCTCCGCCTCAGGAGAAATCGGCAAAAAATCAAACTGGTGGAGCAAATGATCTCCGAATGCGAAGGGAACCTGATCATTCTATCAAAAAAACTCGAGGACCTTTCCAATGAAGAAGAATCCAGCAAGAATAGTGACTAAAAGGCATCAAGCTGGTCGAGAAGCCCAGTAGAATCATCAGCATCGAAGAATGTGTCCTCAAAAGAGCGAGACGTTACAGAATATCGTGAAAAGATTCGAACAAAGCCCTTGTTCCGCTTTTTCAGAACTAAAAAAAGAAATAAGAAAGATTTCCTCGGAGCGAGGAATTCAAGCCGCCTACAATTATCTCTTACGAGCTGAGGTCATGCTCGGCATTCGAAAGCCCAAGATTGCCATATATGATCATGCTTTTCACTTTATCGGGGGAGCACAAAAATACGGATTGTCACTGATTTCTGTACTCCAGAATCAATTTGACGTCTGGATTCTTGCGAATAAAGAAGTCAGTCAACAGGACTTTTTGAGATGGTATGATCTCGACTTATCGAAATGTGCTATCAAAGTTATCAAGCTTCCTTTTTATGAGGAAAAAAAAGTCGAACATCTCGACCCTGCTCGTGTCTCCAAGGAATCAGGGAACCCATTCCATCTCATAAGTAAAGAAAGCGGTAATTATGATATCTTCATCAACAACAGTATGAATGAGATGGTCTATCCTCTTTCCAACATTTCCATAATCATCTGTCACTTTCCAGAAAGACGGCCTAAAACTTATTTTTATGCGGATCAATATACATCAGTCATCTCTAACAGCCGATATACATCAGAATGGATCCAGAAAAAATGGAAATTTTCTCCTCAAAAACATATTTATCCACCTGTTGATATGGAAGTTGCAGAAGAAGACACAGTGAAGAAGAAAATTATCCTTTCGGTAGCTCGATTTGAAGTGGAGGGGACAAAAAGACAAGAAGAAATGATAGAGTCCTTTCTAAAGCTCAAACGGGAATATCCCAAGGTCACCCGAGAATGGAGATTTGTACTCGCTGGTGGAAGCAATCCCAACAATCCTTATATTTCCAGATTGAGAAGAATCATTGATCAGAATCCTGGTCAAGGGATCGAGCTGAAAATCAATGCCTCCATACACGAAATCAAATCTCTATATAAAGATTCAATGCTCTTCTGGCATCTGTGTGGACTGAACCATGATGACCCGGCTGAAATCGAACATTTTGGCATGACCATTGTCGAAGCCATGCAAAACAGGATGGTTCCCATCGTCTTTGACGGTGGTGGCCCGAGAGAAATTGTGGATAACGGCGAGAATGGTTTCAGAGTCAAAACAAAGGCAGAATTGATGGATTATTCTATCCGGCTGTTCACAGACGAAAATCTTACCCGGAGACTGGGCAGAAATGCTCATAAAAAGTCACAAAATTTCTCGAGGAAAGAATTCGAAACGAAAGTGCGATCTCATTTCGACGAAATTTTAGAAAAGAAGTTTTTGATCACATGAAGGATGAGGGTCGAATCTCTTGGGGCAGAAGTGAGGGCTCTTTGGAAGAGCTCCAGTGGCTCGTGTTTGTTGTGGACGCGACTTTGAAGATACTTCTGTGCCTCGATGATGTTTATTTCAGGATGAATTTGGAGTCCCCAAATGGGCTCGTCAACCATACGAAAAGCCTGGATAGGGCAATAATCCGAAGCGGCTAAAATCAGGAAATTTTCAGGCAGATCAATCACTTCATCAAGATGAGAAGAAAAACAATGCGCACGGCGCTTTTCCCCAAGAAAACCATCTCTTCCTGTGATCTCAATAGTAATCCATCCAATCTCAGGATGAGCACATCGGCGCACATGTTGAGGGTCAGTCAATGCCACAGCTAGAAGCTGATGACCATAACAACTTCCGAGAAGAGCCACTTTTCTTTCCCTCGCTTCCTTAACCAGCCTGATTTCTTCAGCAACCCATGGTTTCCTCTCCAATATAGAAGCTTCAGAACCTGTTAATATGATGTGGGTAAAATCCTTTACATCTGGAAAATCTTTTTCGGTGGCTTTGAAGACATCGAATTCTCTCCTGAGACATATTTTCCAATGCCGGACCGGATTATAAACCGAGTTATCGAGAGAATTATCGATAACCGCGATTCTCTCGCGCTTTTGACTCATCCTGACTATTATAATCATCCCCTCCAAAAACACAAATCATCTATTTTTCTTATGAGCGTCTCCGTTTTTTCACCTCTTTCTAACCCAGCATGCAGGCCAGTCCTGAGGCAATCACAAATGAACCCGGCAGCATCGAAGTGTTCAAGCAGATGGGAATCTTTTTTATTATTTTCCTTTGGTCTTAAAAAGCCGATTTTGGTATAATGCGACTTCATAAGGAGGGACGAAGTGTTCGAAATAAAACAAGAAAATGAACTCTCTGTAATCACGCCGAACGAACCAGGAATCTTGGGAAGAGTTCTCGGAACCTTAGCTAATGCAGGAGTCAATTTGAAAGCCCTGAATGCTTATTCTGAAGGTGATAAAGGAGTCTTCCTCCTCGTGACTTCTGATAACAAGAAAGCTCAAAAATGTCTCAATATTTTAGGCTACGATGTCACATCCAGTCCAGTCGTAACCGTGCTCATAGAGGACCGCATAGGTGCAGGAGCAGAGGTTGGTGCTCTGTTGGGCAATGCGATCATCGATGTCGAATACTGCTATGGATCATCTGCCGGTGTAGGGAAGGCTCTTCTGGTCTTTAAGACCAGTAATAATAAGAGAGCAGTGGAAACACTGAGATAAGAGATATTATAAGGAAAGAAGGAAGAAAACCAACCAGAGCGGGGCTGATTTCTCTAGGGGCCCCTGAAGACAAAATTTTCATCATTCTCTCTCTTCTTCTCCAGTCTGCGGATGTCGATCTCTTCTACCATAAAAATTATGACTTCCTCAAATTGCGTAGCGATTTGCTCCTCGAGAATCTCCGAGCCTTTTTTCTCAAAAACAGTCCAGGCGCTATCGTGTTTGATATCAGAGTGTGCGGATGGCCTGATGTCCAAGCTTTGAAGATTGCGAAAAATTTGAGCCGCTCTCTCCAGAATATCTGTGAAAAACTCCGGATCAATTCCTCTGTATTTCTCTGCAACGGCCAACAACTTCTGGGGAACGCCATAGGAAAGACATATGAATCCATCGAAGCCAAGAATATCCTTGGAGGCGGGGGGCCGCTAGACCTCAAGAAATATGCTCTGGAGATGGGAATGGATTTCCTTCTCCTTGCCAAAAAGTTTCACCATAAGCTGGAGGCTAAAAAGTTCATCAAAAACGGAATAATCCAGGGAAAATTTGTTCCCAGGGCTGTGAAATTAGAAGGGAATCTTCCCTCTTATCCATCCTTCCAAAACGAAAAATCTATAGAAATCATCTCTCCTCGAAAAGGCTATATTCGCCGTCTCTCTATGGAGGCAATCTTTCAAACCAAATCGAAGCTGGACATTTCTCGGCCTGGGAGCGGCATGAGAATTCTTAAAAAAGTCGGAGACAGGACCGAGAAAGGCGATCCTCTCGTCCAATTGTTTGCTCCTGAAAACGAGGAGACCTATCGGATGCGAAAGGATATTCTAAAAGCGTATGCCATTTCTCCGAAACCTTTGGATTTCCAGCCCCTCATTCTGGAGAGGCCAGGGATAAAATTGATCACTTGAATCTCGAATGTGAAAACATTTGCATTTTGAACTTTAGAGACTTGTATGATAGACTGCCTAATATTTCAAAGTAGGGAAAGGAAATTAAGATGGCTGAATTTCAACCCTATGTCCCGGACGACACATCTTTCAAAGATTTGACCATCAAAGCTGTCATTATTGGCGCTGTCTTCGGAGTTGTTTTCGGCTCAGCCAATGCATACCTTGGACTGCATGTAGGCCTGACCATCTCAACGGCTATTCCTCTGGCAGTCATCGCTGTCGCGGTATTCAAGGTTTTGACTCCCATCCTGGGAAAGAGCTCCATCCTTGACAGCAATATCGCCCAGACAACAGGATCGGCAAGCTCGTCTCTGGCGTCTGGACTCATCTTCACCATTCCCGCCCTTTTCTTATGGGGCTTCAATCCTGGAATATTCAAGATGGGCACCTTGGCCCTTCTCGGCGGCGTGCTCGGCGTTCTCTTTATGATTCCGCTGAGAAAAGCCCTGATCGTTAAGGAGCACGCCATCCTCCCCTACCCGGAAGGAACAGCGGCCGCTCAGGTTTTGATCTCAGCAGAAGAAGGCGGAACCAAAGCTAAGAATATATTCGTTGGATTAGGAATCGGTGCCGTCTATACCACCCTTGTCAGGTTTCTGCATCTATGGCCGGAAAAAATTCATCTGAATCTTCCTATCCTGAAAAAAGCCAAGTTGGGTGGAGAGCCAATGCCTGCCCTGCTGGGTGTGGGATATATTTTGGGGCCACGCATTGCGGCCATCATGGTGGCTGGAGGGCTTCTCTCATGGATCGGAATCATACCCTTGATGGCTTACTTCGGAGAAAACCTGAGTGCGCCCCTGTTTCCTGAAAAAACTCTGCCCATAGCTCAGATGACGGCTGAGCAAATTTGGGACAAATACATCAGAGTGGTGGGCGCTGGAGCAGTGGCCGTAGCGGGAATCATCACGGTCATCAGGTCATTACCCACCATGTATAACGCATTGAAAATGGGGATCGGGGATGTCAGTCTGAAAAAGCGGGACCCCCAAGCCGTCAGAAAAAGAACCCAGACCGACCTTCCCATAACCGTGCTCGGGACCGGGGTATTGATAGTGATAGCGATCCTCATCGTTTCTCCTCAAACCCTCGGTATGAATACCTCGATCTTAACGAGAGCGATAGCTGCTATATGCATCGCAGTCTTTGCTTTCTGCTTCGTGACCGTTTCCTCTAGAATCGTGGGCATGGTGGGAGTGACGTCCAACCCTACCTCTGGAATGACAATCGTGACGCTCCTCGGTACCAGCCTTCTATTTTTTGCCTTAGGCTGGACAGACGCCATAGGACAAGCCACAGCCCTCACCATAGGAACCGTTGTTGCGGTGGGAGCCTCTATTGCTGGAGACATTTCACAAGATCTCAAGGCAGGTTATATAATCGGAGCGACTCCCAAACGCCAGCAGGCATCGGAATTGATCGGAGTCATCACATCGGCTTTCGCCATAGCAGCCGTAGTCTGGCTATTGGGAGAAGCTTTTACTTTCGGATCTGAGGCTCTGGCCGCTCCTCAAGCTGTTTTGATGAAAACAGTGATCGAAGGAGTGCTCGGGGGAGACCTTCCTTGGGGCCTCGTTCTGATCGGAGGAGCATTTGCCATCGTGGCAGAGCTTCTTCGGGTTCCTTCTCTGCCATTTGCGGTGGGCATATACCTTCCACTTTCCACAATGACGCCGATATATGTGGGAGGCTTTCTCCGGTATTTTGTTGAGAGCAAAGCGGGAAAAGATCAAGAACTGAAAAAGAAAAAAAGCGAAAAAGGAATTCTTCTCGGATCAGGATTTATCGCAGGAGAAGGAATAGCGATGGTCGGAGTGGCAGCCTATGCCTTTATCAAAAAAGCGAAGCCTGTAGGAATCGGTCTCACCTGGCCTGGACACATCGGCGATTTCGTTTCGTTGGCTGCCTTTTCTCTTCTGGTAGCCTTCATTATCTTTAGGACAAGGAAATAACCAGAATGAACACGCTTATTCTTGCCTTCGTCCTTATCCTCTGGCTCTTTTTGGGATATAAAATTTATGGAAGTTTTATCGAAAAAAAAGTCCTAGAGATCGATAATACTCGCCCGACTCCTGCCTTTGAGATGAAAGACGGAATTGACTATTCACCTGCTAAAAAACCATTACTCTTCGGACACCATTTCTCTTCGATCGCAGGGGCCGGCCCAATTTTGGGTCCTCTGCTCGGGGTCCTTTATTTCGGGTGGCTGGGAGCTCTCCTATGGGTAGCACTGGGAAGCATTTTCCTGGGTGCTGTGCATGATTATACATCTCTCATGACTTCTGTCCAGAACAAGGGCACTTCCCTTGGCGACATTTCGGAAAAAACCCTTGGAAAACGGACAAAAATCATCTTTTCTGTCTTTCTCTGGCTTTCTTTGGCCCTTGTCATAGCTGTCTTTGCTGTTGTCGCTTCCAAGACTCTCGTTTCACAGCCAAAAATCGTCATTCCCACTTTCGGGGTTGTTTTCCTGGCTATGATTTTTGGATGGCTGATATACAAAAAGGGCTTCAACATCCTGGCCGCAACACTGATTGCAATCGTTTGTCTCTTCTTTCTGATCTACTTGGGCGACCTTCTTCCTGTCGAGCTTCCTGCCGAAATACTGGGCTTGTCCAGCCAGAACTTCTGGTTCTTCATCCTGATCATTTACAGCCTTTTTGCATCGTCCCTGCCTGTTTGGTTTCTTCTCCAACCTCGAGATTACATCAGCACTTGGATTCTCTTCCTTGGACTCGGATTAGGCTATCTCGGCCTGATCGGCCTCCAACCCGTTATCAATGCTCCTGCTTTTGTTTCTCTCACCAGCAAAGGCGGCCCTCTTTGGCCGATGCTCTTCGTCATCATCGCCTGTGGAGCGATATCGGGTTTTCATTCGATTGTCGCTGGAGGAACCACATCCAAACAGCTTCCGGATGAAGCTTCAGGAAAACTGATTGGATATGGAGGAATGGTGACAGAGGCCGCTTTAGCTGGCCTCGTCATATTCGTCGCTGCTGCGGCTTTAGCTTGGGATCCTTCGGGTGCAGAAAGTCGATTCGGCTTTCAATATCTGATGAGTTCCGGGGATCCTATCAAGGCGTTCGCAACAGGATACGGGAGGATTGTCTCTTCGCTTCCGGCCATTACATTTCTGTACGGAGCATTCTTCGGGATGGTCATGCTCAACGCATTCGTACTCACCACCCTCGATACTGGAACGCGGCTGGGGAGATTCATATTCTCGGAGCTGTTGGGAAAACAGGCTCCTGTATTCAAAAACAGATGGATTTCTTCAGCAATCATTCTTGTTTTTGCCGGTTTGATGGGAGCAACAGAAGGATATAAGGCCATATGGCCGGTTTTCGGAGCATCCAATCAGCTCGTGGCGGCTTTGGCATTGATCGTTGTTTCCTCTTACCTGGTGGCAATTAAAAAACCAAAGAAGTACACCCTCTACCCGGCCTACTTCATGCTCCTGACCACCCTTGCAGCTCTCGTCTATCAAGGCATGAGATTCTTCAAGGAGGGAAGTTTTCTTCTAGCCGGTGTGAGTGTTTTACTCATCGCTCTGGCCCTGGTGATCGTCTATGAAGCCCGCAATATACTTTTCAATATAAAAAAAGCGGACGGATCAGATAAAACGAGCTCTTAGATTGTTGTGACCTTAAACACAACTCCTTTTGGGTCTGGGCAGCAGAGCGTTTCAGTCTCTGCGATCCAATCGTCGTGAGGAAGTTCATCTTCTCTCTGCTTCGCAGTGAGGAACGGAAAGAGGCTGTTCAGAGCATACAAACATACTTTTTTCTCCCCGGGAATTTCGATAGTTCCCTCGCCCCTGATGAAAAAAGTATCCTCAACTCTATGTCTGGCCCCGCACCGCTCTTTTATTTCCACCACTTCGACCTTTAAATCCTTCATTTTTTGCTCCTTTTTGTACGTTCTCAATATAGCTGGGGTAATCAAAAAAATCAAATAAGAAATCGCGGGGAAAAAAAGATATCTGAACCCACCTGCCAAATTTGCGTTGACAAAGCCGAGGCTTTGCCTTAAAATGAATTGCTGACCAACGGAGATTACAAGGAGGAAGGAATGGCTGGAAAAGCTGAACCTAATGTGGTTCCCCTGTGCGATGTCTTATTGGTTCTCCTCATTATATTTATGGTTCTCACACCTACCGTTCAAAAGGGATTTGATATCAAACTCCCAGAGACCACACAAGATGCGAGCTCAACTCCTGGCAGCCTTATCGTTTTAACTCTCTATAAAGGTGACAGAGTGGATATCAATAAGGCTCAGTGGAATTTAGAAGAGGTTGGAGATGAATTGAGGCGAGTTTATGCCACTCGTCAGGATAAGACCGCATTCATCAGGGCCGATGCTAAAATTCCCTACCGCAAAATCATCGAACTCCTCGATATCGCCAGAGGAGCCGGTGTGGAAGTTTTAGGGATTATCCCCGAGTATTTTACCGAAGAATAGAGACCTCTCCTGCCAAGTCGTCAAAAAAGACGCGACCACTATTTATACTTCCCCCAACAATTGGTGTGAAAAAGTATATGCGGATATCGAGAATGAGTTTTTATTTTTTAATCGGTCCTATGACTTCTCTTGAGATAACTAACCTTTGAATCTCGTTCGTTCCTTCATAAATTTGAAGGAGCTTTGCATCCCGCATCAACTTTTCCATAGGGTAATCCCTCATGTATCCGTAACCACCTAAAATCTGCAGGGCTTCGGTGGTGACTTTCATGGCCACATCAGAACCATACATCTTGGCCATGGCCGATTCTTTTCCACAGGACATTTCTTGATCCATACGCCAAGCTGCACGCCAGACAAGATAACGGGCTGCATCTATGTCCGCAGCCATTTGGGCGATCTTAAAAGATGTGTTTTGAAATAAAGCGATAGGCTTCCCGAATTGGATTCTGGTCTTGGCATATTCGATAGCATACTCCATAGCTGCTCTTGCGACTCCCACACCAGCAGCCCCGACGGGGGCCCGGGTGTGATCCAGCGTCTTCATGGCAATGACAAAACCTAATCCTTCCTTGGCCAGCAAATTCTCCTCCGGTACTCTGACATCTTCAAAAAAGATCTCTGCAGTGTTGGAGGCCCGATGTCCCATTTTATCTTCGATCTTTCCTACCGAGAGACCGGGGGTCTCCCGGGGAACGATGAAGGCACTCATGCCCCTAGCCCCTTTATCCGGATCAGTCAATGCGAAAACCACATACCAACTGGCAATTCCTCCATTCGAAATGAAGCATTTGGATCCGTTGATGACATATTCATGGTCATTTTTTTTCGCTTTTGTTTTTATAGCTCCTGCATCCGAACCCGCTTCTCTTTCAGTCAGACAAAAGGAAGCAAAGGACATTTTCTCGGTTTGTGGGATCAAGAATTTCTTTTTCTGCTCATCATTTCCATAAAGAATGACCGGGGTATAGGCTAAGGCGTTGACCATCATGGTGGTATACATACCTGCACACCCTGCTGCCAACTCTTCGCTGATGATGACCGTGTCGAGGTCGCACAGCCCGCCTCCACCGAATTCCTTGGGAATGGTACAGGTGAGGAACCCCACTTCGAAGGCTTTCTTCATGACATCTTCCGGAAATTCTTCGCCTCTATCATATTTCGCTGCATTAGGCTTCATCTCCTTTATTGCAAACTCTCTACTCATTTCCTGAAGAGCTTTCTGCTCTTCGGTTAGACTGAAATCAATCAATCTGTCCTCCTTTCATCCTATCTATAGAACCATTTCGCAGTCTCACTTCAATCAGTCTAGTCTTATACTCAAAACTTCACTTTCTGTCAATCGTTAAACAGAATCTCTTCACGTGCCATAAAGAAAACGGGATGACGCATACCAAAGATTTTTTCGATGATCTGTTGAGGCTTCAGATTTTTTGGGAAATCAGGCTTTATATAAAGAAGCAGCTTAGCTTCTTTTCTGTCTATGGTAGCTTTAACGGCAGAATGAGGTAACCACTCTTTCATGAACTCATCCTTAAGCTTTTCCACAGCGGCATAGTAATCATTTTCGGAGTTTTTCAGCGGCAAGAGATCCTCGACAGCCTTACGCACATCCCTGCTGTGGAGATCCAGAGAATAAACCAAAGTTTTGATCTGTTTGCTCAGATTGTCCTGGGACTCGTCAACCTTCACTAACCGAGTGAAACGGATTCCTCGGGGAAGGAATTTGTTGACCTGAGATACAAATTCATCCTCCAGGTATGCAAATGACGATTTGAATTCAATCCACTCTCCTTTGCCCTCCATTCCCAAAGGCAGAGCAGGAGGATAGACCATCTGCATTTTTGGATGAAATCCATGGGTGTAAGAAACGGATATTCCCGCCCTCCTGAAACCCTGTCGGATAATTGTATGCACATCTATATGGGAGAGAAAACGCGCTGTGTCTGTTTTTAGGTAGGAGGCGCGGTATCTATGAACGCCATCAGTCTTTTTTCCCAAACTGGGTGTGTCAATAACCGGCGCCGGTACCTTCTCATGAAGGCCCCGTTGATAAAACGCTGATAAGCTGCATCCCTGACATTCTGAACACTTTCTCTCCATACAGGCGGGACTGGTTTGGCCCCTTAGAGCCTGATTCAGTTCATCGAGCAAATGGGATTTCTTGATCCCCGTATCAATATGATCCCAGGGAAGGACACTCTGTCTGTGATACTCCATGAGGTACTTATTAGGATCGACTTTTTCTTTCTCAAAAGCATCTTCCCAGATCTGAAACCGAAAAATATCATTCCAGCTGTCAAACCGGGCTCCCTGATTCCACGCGCTGTAGATAACACCGTCCAGCTGTCTGTCTCCTCGGGAAAGTACCCCCTCAAGAATCGAGCTTTCCAAAGAATTTTTCTTGAATCTTACAAAAGGGTATTTTTTCAGCCGCGAGAACACATACCTGTATTTGTCTTTTAGAATCTCTTTTTCCTCCATCCGGAGCCATTGAAAGGGAGTATGCGGTTTGGGGATGAAAGAGGAAATGCTGAGATGGATTTGCGGTGGCCTTTTCAAGATCTTTTTCCCCCTGTTGAGCACTTCCTCAACCAGGTGCACTATTCCGATAAGATCCTCTTCCGTCTCCGTTGGCAGCCCAATCATGAAATAGAGTTTAAGCAGTGTCCATCCTTCGGAAAAAGCATTCTCAGCTGCTTCCCAGATTTCTTCCTCGCGGATCTTTTTGTTGATGACCGACCGCAACCTTTCCGAGCCCGCCTCCGGGACGAGAGTGAATCCAGTCTTCCGGACTTTAACAATATTCTTCACAACTTCGGGTGACAATCCTTTTGGCCTGATGGATGAGAGTGATAGAGAGACTTTCTGTTTTTCCAGCTCTTCCATCAATGACCGGACGACTCCTTTTAAATAAGGATAATCACAAATCGAAAGAGCCGTCAAAGACACATCCTCATAGCCGGTGGAGCGCAGGCTCTTCAAGACTCCTGAAACCACACGCGAAGGACTTTTAACACGGGGAGGAAAATAAATGCTCGAGGCCTGACAAAATCGGCATTTTTGAGGACATCCTCTTTCCACTTCAAGGGCGACTCTATCGAAAATAACGTTGATATGAGGAACCACAATTTCTTCTGGGAATGGAGCCCGATGAAAAGGATAGAGTGTCCTTTTTTGAATCTTTGAAGGTAGAGAATCTGTGGGTTTGACCGCAAGAAGCACAGACTCTTTGGGCCTATAAGAACTATATAACGCAGGGACGTAAACTCCGTCGACCTCTGCCATTTCTCTGAGCAGAGAAATTTTGTCTTTCAACTCAGGTCTCAATTCGAGATATTTTTCGATGATTTCTAAAAAGGCGTCTTCTCCATCTCCTACCAGGAAAAGATCAAAATATTGAGCCATGGGTTCGGGATTGAACGCAGCAGGTCCTCCTGCAATCACCAAAGGAGCACTTAAATCTCTATCTTGGCTCCTTAAAGGAATCCCTCCTAAGTCGAGCATATTCAAAACATTGGAATAGCTGAGTTCATAAAGAAGAGAAAAGCCTATGAGGTCAAACCGATCGAGCGGGATCCTGTTTTCGAGCGAAAAAAGCGGCATCCCTCTCTCCCTCAGTTCAGTTTCGAAATCCCCCCAGGGGGCGAATACCCGTTCAGCCAATATGGAGGATTGGCGATTGAGGATGTGATAGAGAATTTTCTGACCGAGGTAAGACATCCCCACTTCATAAAGATCTGGAAACGCCAGAGCCACTTTTACCTTTACGCGGGTGGGATCTTTATGTATGGAATTCCATTCATCCCCCAGATATCGACCTGGTTTTTCTACATTTCTGAGAATCTCTAGTATTTCAGTTTTATCTTTCATTCTGAATCCACGATTCGATAAAAAGCAGGGATTAAACGTTTACAAACCTTCTCATCTTGATATTCAATACGAGGGAAACCGCCAGATAATTTGTGAGAAGAGATGAGCCGCCATAACTCAGCAAGGGCAGCGGCACTCCTGCGATTGGAAAAAGCCCTATGGTCATAAAAACATTCACACAAAACTGGAAAGCAATGGTCAGGGCAACCATAAAAATTATATAGACTCCCGCACGATCTCTCGATTGTGCCACAGACTGAAAAAGACGAGACAGGAACAAGAAATAACACAAAAGCACGGCAGCCACGCCCATGAATCCAAATTCTTCTCCAATCACAGAGAGAATAAAGTCAGTATGCCGGGCAGGAAGAAACCTCAACTGACTCTGGGTTCCCTTTTTATAGCCCTTCCCTAAAAATCCGCCCGATCCGATAGCGATCTTTGATTGAATTGTATGGTAACCAGCTCCCAATGGATCCTTTGCTGGCGAGACGAGTGTGGTAATTCTCTCCTTCTGATAATCCCTCAGAAACATGTTCCATCCAACGATCCCGATCAGAAGAGCAAAAATGATGAGGACAATGAGGGATCTTCTTCCTAATCCGGCTAAAATAAACGCAGCCAAAAGAATAGGGAGATAAGTCAGGGCTGTTCCAAGGTCTGGCTGTAGAGCAATCAGAACGACTGGCAAAAAAACTAAAAAGCTGCTTAACAGACCCTGCCCAATCGCAAGATATTCTCTTCTGTAATCAGAGAAAATATTGGCTATGACCAGAATCACTATGATCTTCGCAATCTCTGAAGGCTGAATCCAGAAAAAAGGCAAAACGATCCAGCTCTTGGCTCCTGAGATCAGCGTGCCAAAAATCAAAATCCCTGCAAGTATACCGACAATAACCACATAAAAATATAAGGAATAAGCAACAAGCAATCTGTAGTTCAGTGAAAGAAAAAGAAAGAGAGCAGAAAGACTTACCGCGATCCACAACAACTGTTTCACTGCATAATTTCCGGATAAATAATGTGAACTGCTGTGAATGAATGCCAGTCCAATCAAAGAATTAAGGATCAAAAGTCCAATAAGGATCCAGTCGATATTTCTGAGCTGATTTCTATCAATCATGATTTTCTCTGAATAATTGGAACAACTCTCGTGCCAGAGGTGCAGCCGTAGCTCCCCCCATCCCTCCATATTCAACGAGCACGGTGACCACAATCTGGGGATCGTCTTTAGGCGCAAATCCCGTATACCAGGAATGAGTTTTTACTATTTTGCTCTCCTCTCCCAGTTTCTTGGCTGTGGCTGAACTCACGACTTGAGTAGAACCTGTTTTCCCGCATACATCAAATCCCTCCACTCGAGATCCCCTCCCCGTGCCTCCGTCATTGACCGATTGCCACATTCCCCTTATGATTCTTTCGAATGTGGCTTTTCGAATGTCAACAGAATTCTCTTCTCCAAACAGCGGATTCTTCTTCTGGTAAAGATAAGGAATCACTTTCTTTCCCCGGTTCGCAATACAAGCGGTATAAACGGCCACCTGAAGAGGAGTGACCGTGATAGGCCCTTGCCCGATGGCCACAGATATCGTTTCCCCAGGATACCAAGGCTCTTTCCTTACTCTTTTTTTCCATTCAGTATCGGGGACCAGCCCTGTTTTCTCGCCAGGAAGATCAATTCCTGTCTTTTTTCCAAATCCAATCATTCGGGCATAATGGGCGATTTTTTCAATTCCCATCGTTTTCCCTACCTGATAGAAATAGATATTGCACGAATTTTTTATTCCCTCATAGAGATTCATGGAACCGTGCCCCCCTCTGAACCAACAAGCCCGAGGATTTCCGTATAATCTGATCGATCCACTGCAGTAGTAGCTTTTCCATTCATTGATTATTTCTGATTCCAATGCACCGAGAGCCAGAGTCAGTTTGAAAATGGATCCCGGAGCATATAGACCTCTTATCGCCCGATTTTCCAGCGGAAATTCTGGACTTTGGATAAGGTCAAGCCATTCATCGGGAGTGAAACGATTGATAAACTTATTGGGATCGAAGGTTGGAAAACTTGCCAAGGAAAGTATCTCTCCAGTATCCGGTTTCAAAACAACCACTGCTCCCTCTCTCCCGTTCAAAAGCTCCTCTGTTCTTTTTTGAAGTCTGAAATCGAGAGTGAGTATCATATCCTCGCCTGGAGTTGGATTAAGCCTGGAGATCTCTTCCCTTTTTCTTCCCACACTGTCTACGACCTCAAGAATTCGCCCTTTTTTCCCAACCAGTCTTTCTTCGTATTCTCTTTCAATCCCTGTTTTGCCGACAAGATCGCCTTGCTGTCTGTCCTTGTATAAGCTCTCCATCTCCGGTTGGGAAACTTCCTGAAGATATCCGATGACATGAGCCGCGAGTGACTTATAAGGGTAGTATCTTTTTGGCTCGGACTGAATGATCAGTTCCGGAAATTCCATAGCTCGTGCCTTGACTTTAGCGACCTCTTCTAATGACAGATTGTCTTTAACCACGATAGGCTGGAAAAGGGGCGAATCCTTATATCTATCGATTCTCTCTTTTAAAACTTCTGGATCGAGCATTAAGAGTGATGAAATTTTTTGGCACGATTCCTCGAAATCTCTGCAGTTTTCTCTGATTATAGACGCCCTGAAGGAAGCGATATTGGTTGCCAGAATTTCACCGTTTCTATCTTTAATCAGACCTCTCTGAGGAGGCAGGGTCATTTCTCGGATACGATTCGCTTCAGACTGTTTCCAATATTTGTTGTAGTCGAGAATCTGGATCTTCCAAAAGAAAAACAAAAGGATGAGGAACACGAATTGGACAATGATACGCATAAGTTGTGCCTTATTTAAAAGAGGAGAAAGGTCTTCGTAAATTTTCTTTTCTTTCATGAACTAGTCCATGATAAGGTTTCTCTTTCTTTTTATTTGATGAAAAACCACAGTCCCTAAAAGAGCTGTAAACAGGGGCTGGAAAAAGAGCCGTCCGCCGCCGGTGCCTACCCTTACTGAAAAAATAAAGGAATACAAACCTGCCCAGATCAATAATTCCACCCAGTTTAGAATGAAGATAAATAAGAAACTTCGCTTTAGAGGGGTCACGTTGATCTTTCCTGCAAAGTATCCTGCCGAGAAACCCACGATCGTCTTAGCGATTCCTGCCAAACCAAAAACACCTAATGAGAAAGAGTCCTGGATAAGGCCGCAGAACGCTCCCAAGCATGCCCCATATATCTCTCCTTTTTCCATCGCAAAATAGATCACGACAAGAGTGAAAAAATTGAACAAATAGAGGAGAGATACCGATATTTTTCCAAGAACGGAATAGAGAAGAAACGCAGCAATCACTGATAAGGACATCCAAAAAAAATCTTTCATCAGATAATCTTAAAAGAATTCTTTCACATCGACCGTTATGACAGCCAGCAGATCCATACCCTGGATTTTGAAATTCGGTTCAACCTTAATTTCCTTGAAGAGCCCTTCCTTTTCAACGATGGAGATGACTTGACCCACTTCTATCCCCGGAAAATATATTCCATCATAACCGGCAGTGACGAGTCTGTCGCCTTCAGCGATGGCTGTATCTGTGGAAAGAATGAGTTCGAGTCTGCAAATTCCGTTTCCTTCACCTATTAGTAATCCCGGCACCTCCTTCCCAGCCGGGACGACTGAAACTCCACTTTCTGTATCTGTGATCATCTGAACCCGCGTCTCTTTAAAAGATGTTGGATTGACCACACGGCCCACAAGATGTCCGTCTTTATCGAGAACCACCATGTCCTTTTTCACTCCATCCAGAGAGCCTTTATTTATAATAAGAGATTTCCAAACATTGCTGGCATCCATCCCTATGACCCTTGCAGGCAGGACATTTTCTTCAAGTTCGAGAAAAAGATCAAAGATGTCCCTTTCAGTCTTGTATACTTTGAGCATACTTTGGAGTAGGTTCATCCTCTGTTTCAGAAAAAACACTTCTTCTTTGAGATCTTGATTTTCTTTGCGAACGCGGACGAGTCCAAAATAGTTCTTCCAAAAGGTCTCAATCCCATGAAAAAAAGAAACCACTCCATGTTGGAGAGGTGAGAAAACGGAAAAAACGATCTTTTCGAAGTAATTTTCCTCTTCCCCCATAGGAACCTGAAGGGAAATCAAGATCAACTGGAAAAGAATTAAAGATAAAAGAACGATGAAACTTTTTCTCTTTTTCCAAGTGGAAAACATGAAGCTGTCACCTTTGATTATCCTGAATCATTCATAAGACTATCTTTCAATTTTTGAATACGTCATGCGTATCCACGCTTAAAAAGTCGTTGAATATTTTAAAAGAAATGACACAACTGAGTCAATTTACCCCACTTTTCGCCTTGGAGCTGCTTCACTTTCGTTAACACTGCCGTGATGCACACTTAATGAGAGGGAAGGGAAAATTCTCAGAGGGGGAAGGCATCCGGCGTTGCTATTTTGGAGATTTTGATATCCTCATCGATGCGGAAATGATTACCGATGAAAAAGAAACGTGAACTCGTTATAAAGATAAAATGCTTCCACTAGATCAAGGATATCTTTTTCAACAGTTCAAAATCATCCAGCATTTTGCCGGCACCAAGCACCACAGTCGTTAAGGGATCCTCCGTAATAAAGATGGGCAGTTGTGTTTCTTCACGAATTCTTTTGTCTACGTTCTTGAGCAGAGCTCCTCCTCCGGTTAAGACGATCCCTCTGTCTATGATGTCAGCGGAAAGTTCTGGAGGTGTCTTCTCTAGAGCTATCCTGACCGCATTGATTATAGCCGAAACCACATCTTCGAGTGCTTCTCTTATCTCTTGATCATCAACGACAATCGTTTTTGGAATTCCTTCTCTTAAGTCTCGGCCTTTGATCTCCAAAGTCATCGGTTCATCCAGAGGATAAGCGGAACCGATGTGCATCTTGACCTGCTCTGCTGTCCTCTCCCCTATCAACAGATTGTATTTCTTCTTGATATACTGGATGATGCTTTCATCCATTTCATTGCCCGCGATACGTATTGAATGGTTGAAGACTATGCCGCTGAGAGAAATGACGGCAATATCGGTTGTCCCTCCTCCGATATCGACAATCATATTGCCGGTCGGTTCAGATATTGGGAGTTCTGCACCGACAGAGGCAGACATGGGCTGTTCCACAAGATACACTTCGGATGCTTTGGCTCGCATGGCAACGTCCTTCACAGCACGACGTTCGACTTGAGTAATTCCTGTGGGTATCCCAATAACAATTCGGGGTCTGAGCAAAAAACCTCTATTGTTGGTGGCTTTTTTTATAAAAAAATCCAGCATTTTTTCCGCAATCTCAAAATCTGCGATGACACCATCTCTCATCGGCTTGATAGCGAGGACACTGGTCGGAGTCTTTCCCAACATGTCTTTGGCCCTTTTCCCAACGGCTTCAACTTTTCCATTCTGCTTGTTCATGACGACGATAGACGGCTCTTGCACTATGATGCCTTTTCCTTTGAGATAGACGAGTGTATTTGCCGTCCCGAGATCAATAGCTAAATCGCAAAACACCCTTCCCTTCAACCAATCGATTAAGCTCATCTAAATCCTTTTCTATCTCCACACTCTATTTAGCATAAATTCCTGCATCAAGCAAACAATATTTCTCTTGTTAATTCACCTCGTTTTTCTTGGTTCATAGCTCTTTTGTCGCCTCGAGGAAAAAAAAGATGGCTTCTTCTCTATTTTTCTCTTGATTTTTATGGCTGCAGCATATATATTCAAAAAAAATTTCATCTTCGAAAGAAGGAGGAAAGCATGAGCGACCAATCCTTCAAGCCGTATGTTCCCCCTGATCAATCTATGAAAGAAATTTCTTTTAAAGCTATTTTGTTAGGAATCATCATGGCCATTATCTTGGGCGCGGCCAACGCATATTTAGGACTTTTGGTAGGAATGACCGTTGCCGCAACTTTCCCTGCAGCCGTTATCGCCATGGCGGTTCTCCGTCCATTGAAAGGAACAATTCTGGAAGAGAACCTGGCTCGTACTACTGGGGCAGTCGGCGAAGCTTTGGCCGCAGGAGCCATATTCACTATCCCAGCTTTCTTGATGACAGGAGTGTGGCAGAAATTCGATCTTCTCAAATCCTCCCTTCTCATGCTCGTCGGAGGTATTCTGGGTGTGTTCCTGATCATTCTGGTCAGGCGTACGCTGGTAGAAGATGCAGAACTCCCCTTTCCTGAAAGCGTGGCCTGTGCCGAAATGGTCAAAACAGGACAGAAAGGAGGGGCCAATGCTGCCTATATGTTCTGGGCCATGGGATTGGGAGGTTTGATCGAATTCTTCACCAGTGATAACGGCATCCGAGTTATCGATCCCTATGTAAGAGCTGTCTTCAAGATTCCAGGATTATCGCGCATTTCTTATCTCGATGGAGACAATAATCTTGTTTATAAGACCCCAGAGGCAATCAAAGGAAGGATGTTTATCGAATCACCCGCGGCGAATGCAGCCATGACAGGAGTCGGCTATATTATCGGACCCAAACTCGCTGCATTGACCTTCTCAGGAGGAGTTCTTGGATGGCTCTTCCTCATGCCTATCCTTCTATTTTTAAGCGGAGATTTGGGAGCGATCGTTGCGGAATTCGATGGTAACTGGACGAACATGGCAGTCTCAGCTTATAACGCTCAAATCAAGCCAATTGCAGTCGGCGCAATGCTGGTCGGCGCTTTCTATACCCTCTTCAAAATGAGGAAGAGCCTCATAACAGGGATAGGTCGTTCCATTTCAGACGTAAAACAAGTCCGATCCGGTGGCGATGTAGAGACGATCAGGACAGATAGAGATTTGCCTTTCACCACCATTGTCTTATCTATTGTGGCCCTTATCATCCCGATGATTATCCTTTACAACGTTTTTACCAGAAATATTGGATCTGCCCTGGTTTCCGCACTGGTCATGATCATCATGGGACTTCTCTTCGCCGCTGTTGCTGGGTATCTCGTCGGGATCATTGGTTCCTCCTCCAACCCTATCTCGGGATTGACTCTGACCACCCTGCTCATCGCAGCATTGATGATGGTGTTGATGGGACAAAGGGGAAATGAAGGAATTGCCGCTGTCCTGGGGGTAGCAGCAGTTGTCTGTTGCGTGGCAGGAGTAGCCGGTGATATGATTCAAGATTGGAAGGTGGGGCATATCCTCGGAGGAACGCCTTGGCGCATGCAGATCGGTGGGCTTATAGGCGTAACGGCTGCCGCGTTGACCTTGACCTTCTCCCTCCAGCTTCTCCATAACACCATGAGGATCGGGAGTGAAGCACTCCCAGCACCTCAAGCAGGATTGATGGCGATGATGTCCAAAGGAATCGTAGCTGGAGAAATGGCCTGGCCCCTTGTAGTAGCTGGCATGCTGCTCGGAGTAGGTCTCATACTTATAGGATCACCCTCTCCCATGCTGATTGCAGTCGGCATGTATCTCCCGTTTCGAGCCACTGCATGCATATTTTTTGGCGGAGTGCTCAAATATTTCCTGGATAGGTCCGTAGAGAAGAAGAAGCCCAGCGTCAGAGGAAAGGAAATCGTAGAAAACATCGGGCTGCTGCTTGCATCGGGATTAATCGCTGGACAAGCCATCTTGGGAATCATTACAGCTGCCATGGAAGGAGCAAAAATCAGCATGCCGGAATCCCTGGATAATCCTTGGCTTGCCTTAGTGATTTTCTTCATACTCGGCTTTGTCCTTATTTATTTTCCGTACAAAAAATTCCTCAAGTCAGGAGAAACCGGAAAAGAAAGCGAAGGGATAGAAATCTAGCGCTTCTAGGTGTGCTGAATCCTGGGTAGAGTGACGCCACGAAAAGTCAACGGGGAGGCAATCAACCTCCTCGACTTGATTCCCATCCAAAATATTCAATCGAAAAAAAATAAGGAAGGGCATTTTACGCTTCTCAAACCGAAATACTCTCATCCTTTGTTAGTCAAGCACCTATTGCCTCGGTTGAAAAATCCCTACTTCAAGGTCAAGCTCGACGAGATTGGCTCTTTCATATGGAATCTCTGCGATGGGAAAAACTCTGTTAAAGAAATCGGCCTCGAGTTGAAGAATGAATTCGGTGAGCGAGTCGAGCCCCTCTATGAACGTCTCGGCATCTTTTTTCAAAACTTGGAAAAAAACAGATTCATCACTTTCAAGGACATATAATCTGATCAAATCACTCTCTGCGATTTTCCCTCATAAAATGAGTATTATTTGGTGGAAGCAACTCCTCCCTCAAACTTATTGGCCGGGATTTGCTCTTTACGGGAAAAAAGAATTCTTCTAGAATATTATCGAAGAAAAATGCCAGAGAAAGTAACCAGGATTTTTGAAATCGTGACCATCGGAAATCCCGTACTCACCCATAAGTCCGCAAAAATTAAGGAAATCAACCAGGGAGTCAGAGAGTTAGCCCAGGGCATGGTTCGAACCATGCACGCAGCTCCTGGAATCGGACTCGCTGCTCCTCAAGTGGATCACGGCGTACAACTCATCACCATTGACCTCTCAGTCGGAGAAAGAAGCGATGATTTGATCATCCTTGCCAATCCAGAAATCCTTCACCAAGAAGGAGAATCAGTCCTAGAAGAAGGATGTCTTTCTGTTCCCGGAATCAATGAAAAAGTCGCCAGACCTTATCAGGTAGTGGTTAAGGGCATAGATCTTGACGGCAAGGAAAGGGTTATCGAGGCCGAGGATCTTTTAGCCAGGGTTTTTTGTCATGAAATCGACCATGTGAACGGAAAGCTTTTCATCGATCATCTTTCTCCCCTAAAAAAAGGTCTTATCCGCAAGAAGCTGCAAAAACAAAGGGAAAAAGACGAAATTAAATGAAGATCGTTTTCTTTGGCAGCCCCTTCGCTGCGGTCTGTTCTCTGAAAAAAATCTTGGAAAGCGGCCACGCCGTTAGTCTTGTTATCACTCAACCCGATAGACCGGCTGGAAGAGGAAAAAAAACTGCACTTTCTGCCGTAAAAAAATATGCGATCGAGAACAATATTTCCGTTTACCAGCCAGAAAAGATACGTAAAGATCACCTGGTACTGGAAAAATTCAAAGAAATTCATCCAGAGTTGAATGTTGTTGTTGCTTATGGTCAGATAATCCCAAAAGCTGTCATCGATTTTCCTAAATACAACTCCATCAATGTCCATTTCTCTCTGCTCCCTAAATACAGAGGGGCTTCCCCCGTACAATGGGCCATCCTCAGCGGGGAAAAGAAGACAGGAGTGTCCATTTTTGAACTGAATGAGAAGATGGATGAAGGCGATATCCTGGCCAAAAAAGAGGTTCCCATTCTTCCCAGAGAATATGCCTATGAATTGGAGGGCCGTTTGGCCGAGATCGGAGCCGAACTCCTCTGTGAAACAATCGACAAGATAGAAAGAATTCCCCGCAAAAAACAGGACCCTTCTCAAGCCACGTATGCCCCTAAAATAAAAAAAGAACAAGGAAGGATCGACTGGACCCTGGATGCTGTCTGGATAGACAGAAAAGTAAGGGCTTTCACTCCCTGGCCGTCAGCATTTACCTATCTCGATGGAAAAAGAATAAAGATAATCAAGGGAAGAGATACGCCGAAAACAGTTCCTGAACTTTCTCCAGGGGAAGTCCTAAACGTGAAGAAGGAGGGGATTGAAATAGGATGCGGTCATGGGAGCATCTATATCGTCGAAGAACTCCAACCAGAAGGCAGGAGAGCGATGAACGCATATGCCTTCACTCTCGGAGAAAACGTCACCCGGGGAGATAAATTCGAATAGACCATTCCAAAAGACTGGTGCGAAAAAGGACGAAAGAGCTTTATTCTTCTAGAAGATAATAGTAGGGATTCTTTTCTTTACCATTGAGATGAACTTCGTAGTGTACATGGGGCCCCCGGGCTTTTCCCGTATTGCCCACTAAACCTATGGTCTCCAATCTTTTGACTTTCTGGCCGACTTTCACCAAATACTTGCTCAGATGACAATAGACCGTTGTATAGCCGAACATATGTTTGATCTTGATGGTCTTGCCGCCGATCTTGTCGCTTCGGGCCAAAATTACAACTCCATCCGCCGTCGCTATTATGGGGTTCCCATAATGAGTGGCTATGTCGATTCCATGATGAAAAGCCCTTTTCCCGGTAAAGGGATCGTCTCTCCATCCATAAGCTGAACTCAAGTAGCCCTTGGTAGGGAAAATAGTGGGAGTCGAGGCAAGTCTCAGTGTCTGGTCTTCGAAAAAATTGGTTAATGTATGAAGATTTTTCTCGATGAGATCAGCCTTTTGGCTGATCTCTTCCAAATTCTCTAGTTTGAGATCTTGGGAAATATTAGGTGAACTGATTTCTTGATCATTACTGAATCCCCCAATCCCAGGCTCTCCTTCCAGGGTATCTTGGGATTTGAGACCAGCCATGACATTGAGTTTCTTAGCATAGCTCTCAAATTGATTGATAGTGGCTTGAAGGATGTTTATGGTCTCCTGATATTGAGCAAGAGTCTGTTTCTGTTTGGCGTTCTCGTCCAGGAGAGTTTTGTACTTCCCCCGCGTCACATTCATGGTAAAATAATCGATAAGAAAAATTGCGAGTGCCAAGAACAGGAAAATTGCGATTCCTGCAGAAATCTTGGCATTCTTTTTGGAAAAAGAGAGAGTTTTCGACTGAGCTTTGTTGTGCGGAATTATGATGAGGGAGAGGAGTTTCTTGCTCATTTTTTTTACTTGAATATCATAAATAGACAGCCCATGTCAAGTTACGGATTAAACAATATTTATGAACGTTCATTTTTTCAATCGCCTCTAACGGTGGTTTCAAGGATGATTTTTAAGTCTGTTCTTTAACCTCTAAAGGTAACTAAGGAAGCTTCCGTGGTTCATTCCCCTGGAATGTTCTTTCAATCCAACTAACGATATCCTGAGTGGAAGATCCGGGAAGAAACACCTCCGCAATTCCCATTTTTTTCAGACCGGGAATATCTTTTTCCGGAATAATTCCGCCTGCGATGACTCTGATATCAGAAATCCCTTTCTCTTTGAGGAGATCCATCACTCGTGGAAAGAGCACGTTATGAGCGCCAGAAAGGATGCTCAGACCTATGATATCAGCATCTTCTTGGATGGCCGCATTTACGATTTCCTCCGGAGTCCGTCTCAGGCCGGTATAGATCACTTCAAATCCCGCATCCCGCAAAGCACGGCTTATCACCTTAGCTCCTCTATCATGACCATCCAGACCTGGCTTAGCGATTAAAATCCTGATTTTCTTCTCAGTCATTGGTTCCTCCATTCCAGTTCATATTCCTACTCTTTACGATTTCTTCAATAGGATGCCGTTTCTTCATACTCTCCGAAAACCTCTTTCAAGGCATCAACGATTTCTCCTAAAGTCGCATAGCTCTTGACGCATTCTAAAATCTGCGGCATGAGGTTGACATCGTCTTCTGCAGCTTTGCGCAGATCCTTCAAATCATTTTTGACCCGAGCGGAATTTCTCTTCTCCTTAATCTCCTTGAGTCTAGCCAATTGCTGGTTAGCCACTGACTCATCGATCTCGAGTATAGAGATTGGCTCATGTTCCATCTCAAAAGCGTTGACGCCTACGATAATTTTTTCTTTCCTCTCTACCGCCTTTTGATACCAGTAGGCGCTGTCCGCTATTTCCCCTTGGGGAAATCCGAGTTCAATGGCCTTGACCATTCCGCCCATGTCATCGATCTTCCTGATATACTCCATGGCTTCGTCTTCCATCTCTCGAGTGAGACGTTCGACAAAATAACTGCCGCCCAATGGATCAATACTGTTGGTCACACCGCTTTCATGGGCAATAATCTGCTGTGTCCGGAGGGCAATGGTCACAGCATCTTCAGAGGGCAAAGCATAGGTTTCATCAAGGGAATTAGTGTGCAGTGATTGGGTTCCTCCAAGAACAGCGGATAAAGCCTGAAGGGCTACTCTGACTACATTGTTATGAGGTTGCTGAGCCATCAAAGAAACTCCGGATGTCTGGGTATGGAATCTCAGGAGCAGAGACCTTGGTTTCTTTGCTCCAAAACGCTCTTTCATGATTTTTGCCCATACCTTTCGTGCCGCTCTGAATTTAGCGATCTCCTCAAAAAAATCATTGTGCGCATTGAAAAAGAAAGAGAGCCTTGGAGCGAAATCATCCACCTTGAGCCCTCGCTCTATCGCCCATTCCACATATTCGATTCCGTCTCTCAGCGTAAAAGCCAATTCCTGAACAGCCGTAGATCCAGCTTCTCTGATATGATAGCCAGAAATAGAGATCGTATTCCATCGGGGGACCTCTCTGGCTCCGTACTCAATGGTATCTATGATTAACTTCATGGAGGGCTCTGGGGGAAAAATGAACGTCTTTTGTGCTATATACTCCTTCAACATATCGTTTTGTATGGTTCCTGAAATGACCTTGGGAGATAATCCCTGTTTCTCGGCAACGGCTATATACATGGCCCAGAGTATGGCCGCAGGAGGATTTATAGTCATAGAGGTGGAAATTTTATCCAGAGGGATCCCGTCGAAGAGAATCTCCATATCTGCCAGAGAATCCACAGCCACCCCACATTTTCCTATTTCTCCCAGAGCTAAAGGATGGTCGGAATCGATCCCCATCAAAGTGGGAAGATGAAATGCGACACTCAATCCTGTTTGTCCGTGGTTCAGCAGATATTTGTAACGGAGATTTGTTTGTTCAGCCGTACCAAATCCTGAAAACTGACGCATCGTCCAGAGACGGCCATGGTACATGGTCGGGTGTATGCCCCGGGTGTAAGGACGTTCGCCAGGGAACCCAAGCTCATTCAGATAATCGAAAGGAGCTATATCGAGAGGCGTATAAAGTTCCTTGATTCTCTTCCCAGAAACCGTTGTGGGTTCTTTTCTCTCTGGACGACAATTTTCCAAAGCATGTTCATACTTACCTTTTTTCCAGTGTTCATATCTTTTTTTTAGTTCGTTTTTCGGTGAAGATTTCTCATTCAATCTAAGACCCCTTTAGTTCATAGTGATGGATAGCTCAAGACAAATTTTGACGGAGTTGAAAATTATGGGATAGATTTGAATCAATCTTCGGTTACTTTAAAGACCAAATCTCCTTCTCTTACCGAAGATTCCACTTTCAGGCCAACCTCGTCTCCTTTCTGAGCAGAATCGACAGGAGCATGCTCTACTTGCATGGACTGCACTTTTTGATAAAAGTCTGTGGTGTGGCCTTTTATGTGGATTGTATCTCCGATGTGTATTTCTCCTTTAGTCAACTCCAAAACACCCACGTTTATTTTAGAAAAATAATGGGTGATCTTTCCGACTTCTTCCTCCATAACATCCTCCTGGTTGAGACTCCTTTAAAATTACCAAAATCAGAGATTTTTCGCAAGCGGCTCTATGCAAGCCAAAAGTACTGATCCGCCGCTTGCACTCAAGATTTCGCCTGTGATGTGTTTCACCGAGTAAGAAACCAAAACCGGGAACACTGCACTGCAAATGCAGAACGCGGCATCAAGATTCACCTTCATTGTCTCTTCCCAATTTGGAGACTTTTTCTGAACCTCCAGGGATCAGAGCTTTTTTTCCCTCGAGATGGATCAGGGATCCTCCTTAGTTTCCCATTTTCTTTTAACCCCAGGTGTCTTTTCTTCAGGAATAGTCAAGCAAGAGGTCTTCCATATGGTCGAACTGAAGATACCGATAAATCTTCTGGGATTTCGGAATTACCTTTTCTTGCATGACGGAGAAATATGTTTGGGGAGTTGGCAATCTGCCCTCCAATGCGGCAACCGCAGCCAGCTCGGCCGATCCCAAATAGACTCGAGCTCCGTCTCCTATACGGTTGTCAAAATTGCGCGTTGATGTTGAGATGATCGTAGCTTTAGGTCTCACCCGCGCCTGATTCCCCATGCACAGGGAACAGCCAGGAATTTCCGTTCTCGCACCTACCCCCCCATAGAGAGAAAAATACCCTTCCCTCATCAGCTGGACACGATCCATCTTAGTAGGCGGAGTTAGCCAGACACGGGTGTCTAAGTACCCGGCCCCTTCAAATATATGACCTGCCGCTCGAAAATGCCCGATATTCGTCATACAAGAACCGATAAAAACCTCATCGATCGTGTCTCCGGCCACTTCTGAAAGAAGCCTCACGTCATCCGGATCATTAGGGCAGGCCAGGATCGGCTCCTTTATATCCTCGAGATCGATCTCCAGTTCAGCGGCATACTCGGCATTCCTGTCCCTTCGGATGAGCACGGGTTTCTCCAGCCATTTCTCACAGGCTTCGATTCGCCTCTGAAGAGCACCGGCATCCTGATAGCCATCTTCGATCATCTTCTTCATGAGCGCTATATTGCTCTTAAGATAACCGATGACGCTTTTCTCGCTCAAGACAATGGTTCCACCGGCTGCCGACCTTTCTGCAGTAGCATCTGTCAATTCGAAAGCCTGCTCTGCAGACAGATTGGCCAGCCCCTCCATCTCTAAGATTCGGCCGTTAAATATGTTCTTCTTCCCTTCTTTCGCGACCGTGAGCAATCCCTGTTGTATCGCATAATAGGGAATCGCATTGACAACATCTCTGAGAGTGATTCCTGGATTGAACCCCCCCTTGAATTTTACTAGAACTGATTCAGGCATGTCCAAAGGCATAAAACCAAGCGTTCCGGCAAAGGCCACCAGGCCCGAGCCAGCAGGAAAGCTCAATCCGATCGGAAACCGAGTGTGAGAATCCCCTGCTGTTCCCATAGTATCTGGGACCAGGAGACGGTTCATCCAGGAATGGATCACTCCGTCTCCGGGCTTAAGGGCCAATCCCTTTCTTTCAATGACAAACTGGGAGAGGGATCGATGCATTTTAACATCGGCCGGTTTCGGATAGGCGGCTGTATGGCAGAATGACTGCATGAACAAATCGGATTGAAATTCCATACAGGCCAATTCTTTGAGCTCGTCAGCGGTCATGGGACCTGTGGTATCCTGGGAACCCACAGTGGTCATCTTCGGCTCACATGCAGTACCGGGCAACACACCTTCCATGGCACAGGCTTTCCCGACAATCTTCTGAGCCAATGTATATCCTTGATCAGGCTTAGGTTCAGGATTATCGACAGCAGCGAAGAAATCGGCGGGGCCCATTCCAAGCACCTCACGCGCCTTATCGGTCAAAGATCGTCCTATGATCAAATACAGGCGTCCACCAGCCCGGAACTCGTCTCTGAGCGTTGCAGGCTCGAGACGGAAAGAAGAAAGAATTTCTCCACCTTCGTCAGTGATAACACCCGCTTTCGTATCCATGACAATCCTATCCCCGGTTTTGATTTTAGATACGTCGCACATTACCGGCAACCCGCCTGAATCTTCTACCGTGTTGAAAAAAATGGGAGCGATCAAATCCCCTAAAACGATTGCTCCTCTCCTTTTGTTCGGAACATAGGGTATGTCTTCCCCTATATGCCACAATAAAGAATTGGTTGCTGATTTTCTCGAAGAACCTGTTCCCACGACATCTCCTGCAAAAACAACGCGCTCACCCTGACGGCGGTACTGCCTGATCGTTTCGATTCCCCCCGGAAACCGGGTTTCTCCCATAGACAGAGCATGAAGAGGGATATCAGGACGACTCCAAGCATGCTTAGCCGGAGAAAGGTCATCGGTATTGATCTCTCCCTCTACCTTATACGTTCTCAGGTCCAATTTTTCTGGAAGTTCAGCTCGTTCGAGAAACCATTCCCCTCTAGCCCAAGATTGAAGAACTGCTTTTGCAGGGGCATTTATCTCGGACAGTTTGACTATTCTATCAAAGGCACTGTATACCAGAATGGTGTTCTTCAATGCTTTAACAGCCATGGAAGCGGTTTCCTCGTTTTCTAAGAAATCAATAAGAGGCTCGACGTTGAAGCCTCCGAGCATGGTCCCCAGTAGAAAAATCGCTTTTTCTTTGGATACGGCAGGAGAACGAGCATTTCCTGTTGCCACTTTTGCCAGCCAATCTGCCTTGACTTTGGCTGCTGGATCCACTCCGGGAGAAACCCTCTGGCTCAAAAGCTCAACCAGAATGTCTGCTTTTCCCTCGGGGGGATTTTCCAGCAAACAGCATACCTCAAAAGTTTGTTCAGGATTTAAAGGGAGCGGCGGAATCCCCTGATCCTTTCTTTCTTTTTCGTGAACAAAGTATGAATCGAGCATGGCTTATTCTCCTGTCGAAATAGTTTGAATGCAGGTAATACACCCGTTGCTAAGGTTAGATGGATAATATATATGACCCTTATAAAAAGTTCAAATACCGGCCGTTGTCAAAATTTTAATGAATTTTGAGAAAAAGTTGATTTTTAGGTACAGAAAGTATAATATTTCTACTTCATTTTCAAACCTATACTGGGAGGAATTATCATGGATAGTGCCGCTATTGAGAGGGCCAAAGAATATTTTGGTACGATCGTCGAAGAACAGCTCAATCGCGTGGAAGAGATGAAAAAAGGTCAGGACTGGCTTGATTATTCACAAGTCAAACCCATCATCATCGGGATTATCGGCGGGGATGGTATCGGCCCCTACATCGCTGCTGAAGCGCGGCGGGTTTTGGAATTTGTCTTGAAGGAAGAAGTGGAAAGCGGAAAAGTCAAGATGCGGGACATCGAAGGACTGACCATTGAGAACCGTTCCGCTCAGAATAAGTCCATCCCAGATGACGTTCTCGAAGAAATCAAAAAGTGTCATGTAACCTTAAAAGGCCCAACCACGACTCCCCGGAAAGGAGACCCTTGGCCCAACATCGAGAGCTGCAATGTCTCCATGCGGAGGTATTTGGATCTTTTTGCCAATGTCAGACCAGTAAAAGTTCCCAGAGAAGGTATCGACTGGATGTTCTTCCGGGAAAACACAGAAGGTGCTTATATCATGGGCAGCAAAGGCATTAACGTTACGGAGGATTTAGCCATCGATTTCAAGGTCATCACCACACAGGGAGCTGAAAGAATCATCCGCCTGGCTTTTGACTACGCAAAGAAGAACGACATCAACAAGGTTACAATCGTGACAAAGGCCAATGTCGTGAAAACATCAGATGGAAAATTTTTGGATATAGGATACAAAATAGCCAAAGAATATCCAGAGGTTGAAGTCGACGACTGGTACATAGATATAATGACCGCCAAGCTCGTCGACCCGAAGCGAAGAACCCAATTCAAAGTCCTCGTCCTTCCCAACTTGTACGGCGATATACTGACTGACGAAGCCGCTGAATTCCAAGGCGGGGTAGGCACGGCAGGCAGCGCAAATATCGGGAAGCGTTATGCCATGTTCGAAGCAATACACGGGTCTGCTCCTCGAATGGTGAGAGAAGGACGAGCAAAATATGCCGATCCTGCGAGCATGATCCGCGCTGCTGCTATGCTCGTGAACCATATAGGGTATCCAGAAAGAGCTAAAAACCTGGAGATGGCTCTAGATATTTGCGGCAATTACGAAAGGAAATTGGTCATGACTGGGCGGGATACCGGCTCAACGGGTGCAGAATACGCCAACTACATCATGGAAATCATGCAGGATCCCGACCTCAAAGAGCGCTGGGAAAACTACGTTCAGAGATAGAGGAGACCCATATATACGGGCTACTGCCTACAAAAAATCGCAAGAACAGGCGTTCTTGTCATTTTGAATAAAACACAGTCTAAGGAGGTTCATATGAGGAAAAAGATCGCACTCATCGGCGGCGGTCAGATCGGACAAATCCTTGCCATGCTTGCCGCCCAAAAAGAAATGGGGGACATCGTTATCTTGGATATCCCTGACTACGTGAATCCAGTCAAAGGGAAAGCACTCGACCTGATGGAAATGGCTCCCCACGGGAATTACGACGCGAACATCAGCGGCACTTCAGATTACAAAGATCTCGAAGGTACGGATGTCTGCATCATTACTGCAGGCAAACCCAGAGAGGCCGGCATGACCCGCGAAGATTTGCTCAACACAAACATCAAAATAATTTCTGAAGTCGCTAAGGGGATCAAAGACCACGCGCCCAATGCCTTCTGTATCGTTCTTACAAATCCCTTGGATGCTATGGTGTACTGCTTCCAGAAAGTGACTGGTTTTCCCAAGCACCAGGTTATCGGAATGGCCGGAACTCTGGATACAGCCCGTTTTAGAGCATTCATCTCCATGGAACTGGGGGTTTCTGTAGCGGATATTGCAGGAACGGTTTTGGGTGGCCACGGCCCAACCATGGTCCCCCTGCCTCGATTGACCACGGTCGGCGGTGTACCCCTGACTGAAATCGCCACAGAGGGACAAATCGACCGGATCGTCGAGCGCACGCGCAAGGCCGGTACAGAAATTGTCACACTATTTGGAAAAGGATCAGCCTTTTTCAGCCCTGCCTGGAGTGCCATCGTGATCGCAGAGTCTTTTCTCAAGGACAAACGCCGTGTCCTTCCCTGCGCAGCTCTCTGCGAAGGCGAGTATGGAATCGACGGCCTGTTTATAGGCGTTCCCTGCCTGATTACCTCGAAGGGGATGGAAAAAATCTTCGAGATCAAGCTCACAGATGAAGAAAAGGCTATGCTCCAGACAACAAAAGAAGCCGTACAGAAGACCGTCGACGAATGCAAAGCCCAGGGATTCTAATCTACAGTAGAGAGATGCGATCATGGCGGAACACAGAATCACAACCCCTGTTTCAAACGAAGTCATAGCAAAGCTTAAGGCAGGAGATACGGTCTACATCACTGGCTACTTATACACGGGGCGAGACTCTGCACATAAAAAATTGATTGATCTCGTTAATGAGGGAAAAGAACTCCCGATCGAGGTGCAAGGACAGATCATCTATTATGTGGGACCCACTCCTGCGCGGCCGGGAAAGCCTATAGGGTCAGCCGGTCCCACAACCAGCTACAGAATGGATTCCTATGCACCCACACTCCATCGATTAGGGATAAAAGGAACGATTGGAAAAGGTTCCCGGAACGAGGAAGTCAAGGAATCTCTAAAAAAATACAAGGCTGTTTATCTTGCAGCGGTGGGCGGAGCTGGAGCCTTGATTTCAAAAAGCATTGAAGAAGCAGAGGTCATAGCCTATCCAGAGCTCGGTCCAGAAGCCATAAGAAGAGTCAAGGTCAAGGAATTTCCCTGTATTGTGATCAACGACATGTACGGCGGAGACCTTTATGAAGAGGGCAAACAGCAATACAGGAGAGACTAGAAAAACTCAACTGTTTATCCGCTCCTGAATTCACTCCGATTTAAAAAAGGATAAGTCCAATGAAAATTCATGAATATCAAGCCAAACAGATCCTGAGCGCGTTCAACGTGCAAACCCCTCAGGGCGAGGTAGCCGAAACAGCAGAAAAAGCCAGAGAAATCGCAGAAAGAATCGGTCCCAAAGTTGTGCTGAAAGCTCAGGTTCATGCAGGAGGAAGAGGCAAAGGCGGAGGCATCAAACTGGCCGAAGGGCCAGAAGAGGCAGAAAAGCTCGCCCGGGCAATGATCGGTATGACGCTCGTCACGCCCCAAACCGGACCAGAAGGAAAACTTGTCAAAAGAATTCTTGTCGAAGAGGCACTGGATATAGACCGAGAGCTCTATCTTGGCATCGTGATCGACAGAGCCAAGGAGACACCGGTTGTCATGGCCTCGACTGAAGGGGGAGTAGAAATTGAAAAGGTTGCAGCCGAAACCCCGGAACTCATTTTTAAAGAATACATCAATCCAGCGACTGGATTCCTCAGTTTTCAATCGAGGAAAATCGCGTTCAAACTCGGACTCCGGGGGGACACATATAAACAGGCAGTCAAATTCATCACAGGACTGTATGAAGCTTTCCAGTCAACCGATGCTTCCCTTGCTGAGATCAATCCTTTGCTCGTAACCAAACAAGGAAACGTCCTGGCCCTGGATGCGAAAATGAATTTTGACGATAATGCTCTGCCCCGTCATAAAGATATAGCAGAGATGAGGGACCTCGATGAAGAGGAGCCACTTGAGGTTGAAGCTTCCAAATACGATCTGAATTACATCAAATTGGATGGAAATGTCGGCTGCATGGTCAACGGCGCCGGCTTGGCTATGGCTACAATGGACATCATCATGCATACAGGCGGAATGCCAGCCAATTTTTTGGATGTTGGCGGGGGTGTTTCTGAAGAAGCGGTCAAAAACGCATTCAAAATTCTCGTCTCAGATAAAGACGTTAAAGCGGCACTGATCAACATATTTGGAGGCATCGTCCGCTGCGACCTTGTAGCGAACGGCATCGTAAAAGCGGCCAAGGAAGTAGGCCTGGATGTCCCGATGGTGGTCAGACTCGAGGGGACTAATGTCGAGCAAGGAAAAAAGATATTGGAGGAATCTGGATTGAGTTTTCATCCTGCATCCAGTATGAGAGAAGCAGCCGAAAAAGTCGTTCCCCTTGCCCAGCAAAAAAAATAACAGAGGAGTGGAACATGAGTATTTTGATTGATGAGTCAACCCGAGTGGTTGTACAAGGAATCACAGGAGGAGAAGGAACATTCCACACCCAGAGAATGCAGGAGTATGGAACAAAGGTAGTTGCTGGTGTAACTCCGGGCAAGGGGGGCCAGACCCATCTCGGTGTCCCTGTTTACAACACTGTCGCCGATGCAGTGGAAAAAGAGGAAGCCAATGCATCGGCCATTTTTGTCCCCCCCTTCTTCGCTGCGGATGCTCTCATGGAAGCGGTTGAGGCAGGACTAAAAGTCATTGTGTGTATTACGGAAGGTATTCCCACTTTCGACATGATCAAAGCCAAACAATTCCTCAAGGGTTCAGACTGCAAACTCATCGGCCCGAATACACCCGGAATCATATCTCCAGGAAAATGCAAAATCGGAATCATGCCAGGACACATACACAAAAAAGGAACCATAGGCATCATATCCCGTTCGGGGACATTGACCTATGAGGCCGTGCAGCAGGTATCGCTCCAGGGCTACGGACAATCCACTGCCATCGGAATCGGCGGAGACCCTATTGTCGGGTTGAAGTTTATCGACCTTCTCAAGATGTTCAAGGACGATGAAGGAACAGAAGCCGTTATCCTCATCGGTGAGATTGGAGGGACAGCCGAAGAGGAAGCAGCCGAATATATCGAGAAAGAATTTCCCAAACCGGTTGTAAGCTTCATTGCGGGGCAAACGGCCCCTCCAGGCCGTCGGATGGGGCATGCGGGGGCCATCATCGCTGGAGGAAAGGGCACTGCCAAGGAAAAAATGGAAGCTCTGGAGGAAGCAGGAGTTCTGGTAGCCAAGAGCCCGGCTGAAATCGGAGCAAAGGTCAAAGAAGCCCTGAACCAGCCTTCATGAAAACCGTCTATATGGAACTCGTTTAGAAGGATTTCCTTGAAAAGCGCTGAGTTGTTTTCGAATCTGATGTGAAGGTGAAGTAGTCATAGACGAATCTTGCAATCTGAGCGATGCTATCTTCCACTATTCTCGTTTCTTCCTTTGTATCTTTGGTGAATACGGTCAGGATGACATGTCCCAAATCATCAGGAAGTTCGATGATACCTGCATCATTGACTGTTCCGCCGATTGTTCCTGTTTTGTGGGCTACTTTTGCATCTGGAGGGAGGTCACCCTTGATTCTCCTCTGTCCTGTTTGACACCTCAGCATGACATCGATGATCAAGTCACAGCTCTCTGCATCCAGGATTTTCTTCCCATAAATGAGCTCCAATAACCTGTTCATGGCCTTGGGTGAACTCTGGTCCTTGATGATCTCGCTGAAGCTTTCTGTAGCCTTCTCGAAGGCTTCGGGATTCTCAGCCCTATCTTTTCTGAAAGCTTCGGTCACTTCATCCAAGGGCAGATCCTTGTATTTATGGTAATCCATCCCGATAGCATCCATGATTAAATGCTGGCAGGTTCTGTCGACAGTGATCTTTTCCAAGCCATACGATCTGAGACGGTGGGTGACGTTCTCAGCCCCAACTTTAGTCAATAAGAGATCCGTGGCTGAGTTGTCGGAGATCAACATCATAAGATTGACGAGGTTGCGTATGGTGAGTTTGATTCCAGGAGCATCAAGGTCACTCAGCATCCCGCTTCCTAAATGCTGATCGGTCTTTTGAATGCTGATTTCATCTGTTAAGGCGAATTGTCCCTCTTTTACCTGAGCCAGCACCTCTACCAATATAGGGATCTTGAAAACGCTTGCCATCGGAAAATAGGTGTCACCGTTTATAGCGAACTCCTCCCCTGATTCTATATGCTTGACTGCCACGCCGACCACTCCCTCGACGCCTCTGATAATCTTGTCGACATGTTTCATCAGCCGCCCAATTCTCTGAGATTCTTCTTGGATGCCTGCCGATAAAAAGGCGGTCAAAATGATCCCCACCAAGAGGAAATAAAGCAGCTTCTTATTATCTCTTTTAGAATGCATGGAATCCTCCTCCCTATTGTTTTTCTCTCTCATTTTGAGACATCAGAAATTCTAAAGCCACCCGGACCTCTTCAGCATCCCGCAACACGAGAAATTCGCTTTCATCCCCCCAATTAAAATCCGCAAGGTAAATCCTCAAATCGTTGATATCCTCGAAACCTTTTCCATCTACAGAAAGTATCACGTCGCCTTTCTTAAAACCGCTATGCTCAGCGACACCGTCTATTGGACTCTTATCGATGACCAGGTTATCCAATCCATCGACTTTCTTGAGGCTTAAACCCACTGAAGGAAACACCGGCTTTCCCTCTTCAGGGATTCCCCAAACGTAGTCTGCCAGACTTCGTGAGACTTCGATACTCTGTCTGTCTTTGGGGACCTCGACGCAGATTACCGTTTTGAATGGAAGATGACTCTTCTCATATGCCCTTCGATTGATCCCCAGGTTATAAAGCAGGTGTCCTGACCCTGCCAATACAACCAACTTGCCTCTTTCTTTTTCCAAAGCTCTGCGCGCATAAAAGGCCATGGTCTCATCCCATGCCGATTGAGCCCTGTAGAGGCCCTCGAAGGCCATCTCCAGCCCCTTCCCTTTCATCTGAGGGGGAAGGTGTGTATTCTCAAAAATGGTGCGGATTAGACTCCTGTGTTCTTCATGACCGAGTCCAGGTTCAGGGACCAATCCTTTTTCTTCTTCTGAGAGAGACTCCCAACCTCTCATTCTGATTTGGGAGATGATGTCTCTTGGAACGTTCAGAGCATACAAGGGAAGGGACTTTTCTTTAACAAATTGGAAAATGTTCTGATAATATCCAAAATTGAAATTCCAGGTTACATACCACTGTGCAGTCCTGATGAACTCGCATTCAGAAAGTATCTCCAAGCTCCATTGGTTCAAAACCTCCTGACGAGTCACAGGGAACATCTCCAGACCTACAGAAAGGTTCCTGTCCTGTTTATACAGAGCGCTGATTATCTCAGCTTGGATCTGGTGCATAGGGAAGCTGTTATGCGTTTCTCCTATATAGACGAATCGGCTTGCGGCCATCTCTTGAATCATATCGTCAAAAGAAATAGGTTCACCTTTCTTTGCTGAGTAAACTGTGCCGGCAGAAATTTCCATCGTTTTATCTTTGAGATCCTCATCCCCAATTTTGAGACGGAGAATCCTGTCTTCTTCATCAGCAAATGTCATGACTGCAGATGAAAGTATCATCAGCACCATCAGAATTCTCTTAAAAAACATGATGATTATCCTCCTCTTTCTCTCCCTCTGATCACCCCGGCACCGCGTACGGGCGTAAAAGAGTGTCGGATGAGAACCGTTGTTATCGGTTATTTTTATTCTTCTTCAGCCTTGACCCGGCCTTCTTTGACGGCTTCATCCACGATTTTTTGCTGGAGCTGAAACGGGACTTCTTCGTAACGGGAGAATTCCATCATGAAGGATCCTCGGCCTCCGGTTATGGAAGTAAGGGTCGGCTCAAAATCCAACATTTCAGACATGGGAACCTGGGCTTTAATGATCCGCAGAGTACCTTTTTGCTCCATCCCTTGAACTTTTCCTCTCCGTCCATTGAGGTTTCCCATGATATCTCCCATATATGTTTCCGGCGTGTACACCTCAATATTCATTATGGGTTCCAGGATCGTTGGCCTCGCTTCCTTCATCCCCTTTTTAAACGCCATGGATGCCGCGACCTTGAATGCAATGTCCGAAGAATCAACATCATGGTAGGAACCATCATAAAGGATGACCTTGAAGTCGACTACCGGATAACCTGATACCACTCCTTTTTTGCGGGCTTCCTGAATGCCTTTCTCGATTGATGGGATGAAATTTTTGGGAATCGCGCCTCCAAATATCTTGTCTTCGAATTCAAAATCCTCACCACGGGCAAGGGGTTCCATCTTTATTTTGACGTCGCCATACTGTCCGCGACCCCCGGTTTGCTTCTTATATTTGCCTTGAACATCAGACTTTCCCTTGATGGTTTCTTTGTAAGGGATCTTGGGAGGCTTGAGATCCACACTAACATTGAATCTTTTTTTCAAACGATCAGTGACGATTTCTACGTGGAGCTGCCCATTTCCAGAAATGATCAGTTCATTGGTTTCTGAATCTCTCTCGATTTTCACAGTGGGATCTTCTTCCGTAATCCGGTGAACAGCCTGGGAGATGCGATCTTCATCCGCTCTCGTCTTGGGCTTGATCGCGAAAGAAATGGAAGGCTCTGGAAATTTGATTGGATGAAATTTGATTGACGATCCCTTTGCACACAACGTGTCTCCTGTGAAGGTTTCCTTCAATTTTGCCGTAGCCACGATATCTCCGGCTTTCGCTTGTCCAGCTGGAATCTGCTCCTTTCCCTGGAGGAAAAACAAACCTCCCAATTTCTCGGATGTCTCTCTGCTGCAGTTGGTCACTGCCGTATCAGGATTCACCTTGCCGGAAAAAATTCGCAGCAGCGATATTCTTCCCGTATAAGGGTCTGAAATCGTCTTGAAGACCAAGGAAGAAAAGGGATGATCCAGTGAGGTTTTAACCGATCCTTCCTTCCCCTTCAATTCCCCTAATTGTAGAGGAGTGGGCAGATAATCTACGATGCCGTCTAAAATCGGTTGTGCACCGATGTTCGACACTGCTGAAGAGACCAATATGGGAAAAAACTGCTGGCTGGCGATGCTCTTCCGAAGCCCCTCTTTGAGCTCTTGGGGAGAGAGTTCTCCCTTTTCAAAATAAATCTCCATTAACTTTTCATCGTTCTCAGCGACCATTTCTATCAGTTCCTGGGCCTTGCTTTCTGCTGTATCCTTCAGTTCCTCCGGTATATCTTGCTTTTTAAATTTTCCGCTTTCATCTTTCTCGTAAATATAGGCTTCCTTCCCGATCAGATCCACAAATCCTTTGAAATTTTTCTCCTCACCAATCGGAAGTTGTACGGGTACAGCTTGACGGCCGAAAAAATTATGGATGGATTGCACGGTCCGCTCATACTGCGCGTTTTCTCGGTCGAGTTTATTGATCACGAACATTCGGGGCAGCTCAAGCTCCTCGAGCATTTCCCATACCTTCTCTGTCCCAACCTCAACGCCAGCTACTCCGCACACCACGAGAATCCCTGAATCTACGGCCCTGAGGCTTGCCCTCGTATCCCAGAGAAAATTCATATATCCTGGACAATCCACAAGGTTTATTTTGTGGTCTCTCCATTCCGCATGACAGACGGCCGAGTTGATGGTTATCTGTCTTTCGATCTCGTCTGGATCATAGTCCGTAACGGTGTTCCCTTTTTCAGTCTTGGTCAATCTTGTCGTTGCACCGGAGTCGAACAGTATTGCGGATGTCAACGATGTCTTTCCACTGGATCCGTGACCGATGACTGCAACGTTTCGTATTTTTTCAGGAGCGTAGTCTTTCATGATAAATCCTCCCTCTATCAGCAAAATTTGATTTTTCGAGGAAAACGACAGCCGAACTTGATTGAAATTCAGCAACGCTTATAATACAACAAATTTCCCTCCCAACTCAAGAGAATTTTACGGCTGGATTTTAAGCAAGAATGTCTTTAAGTCCTCTGGAAGAGGAGAAGAATACTCGACCCTTTCACCTGTCTGAGGATGATCAAAGGCTATTTTATAAGCATGGAGAAAAAGCCTTGGGCAGCGAATTTTGGATTTTCTGTGCCCATAACGTTCATCCCCTGCCAGAGGATGTCCCGATGCTGCCAAGTGAACCCTGATCTGATGCGTTCTCCCTGTGATAGGATTTATATCCAGAAGGGTCAATCCATGGTACCTCTTCAAGACTTTAAATATGGTCTCAGCTGGTCGCGGCTTTTTCGTCCTAATCGACATTCTCTCCCCATACCTGCCATGGCGGCCTATCGCCCAGCTGATCGATCCTTCCTGGCGGGAGATGTTTCCCCACACAAGGCCTAAATATCTTTTCCCGACTTTTCTCTGTTTAAACTGTTTCTGGAGTTCCGTATAAGCTTTTTTCGATTTTGCCACAACTAGCACTCCAGAGGTTTCTTTGTCTAACCGGTGAACGATCCCGGGCCTCAGTTCCGGTCCTATTTCCCTAAGCCCGGGATAACGATACAAAAGGGCGTTCACCAGAGTCTTTTGTTTCCTTCCTGCGCCGGGATGAACCACCATACCCGAAGGCTTATCTATAACGACTATATGAGCATCTTCATATATGAATGTGAGCGGAATATCCTCCGGTATGATTTCTTCCTCTGCTGGAAGTTCATATTCGAATTCGATCAGATCTCCTTCTCTCAATCGGTAACTCGGCTTCCTTGGCTTTCCTCTGATTCTGGCTCTTTTTTCCCCGATCAATTTCTGAAGCTGGGAGCGCGTCAGCCATTTGATCCTTCCGGACAAAAAGACATCCAACCGCTGATCGGCATCAGGGAAATGTACCAGGAAGATTTTCTTAGGCAACGTTCCGTTTTCTGAGAAAAAAATACAGCCCAAATCCTGCAATAATTCCGAGAAGACAAAAAAGCTGAGGAAGAGAAAGACTCGTATAAGGAGAAGGATTCTGGATCAGGAAGACCTTATCCGGATGATCTCCCCGATAGAACTCCACGAAATAACGGATGACCGAGTAGTTGATGATATAAAGAGAAAAAACCTGCCCATCGAATGTTTTTTTCCTCAAAATAAAAAAGAGGACAAAGAAATTCGTAAAATTAAGAACAGCCTCATAGAGCTGGGTGGGATGAAGGAGCGTCTCGAGAGGAATTCCGGTGAGGTTGTGGGCATAGTCGCTGTGAAAAATGACTCCCCATGGAACATCGCATTCTCTGCCATAACAACAGCCCGCGGTGAAACACCCTATCCGACCGAATCCGTGTCCTAAAGCCAATGCAGGTCCGGCCAAGTCCCCGACCTTCCAGGTGGGGATCCGATGCCTCCTCAGATACCAAAGAGCGAAAATGATCCCAAAGACTAAACCCCCTTGAAACACCCCTCCCGTTCGGGCGAAACTCACCAGTTCGGAAGGGTATTCCATATAATAGGAAAAATTCCCGACGAAGAGAACGAGTTTAGCCCCTATCAGAGAGACGATTATGGTGTAAAAGGCCATATCTAAAATTTTTGCCGCATCCAGAGCCTGTTTTTTGGCCTGGACATAAACAAACCATAGGGCAAAAGCCACACCGACCGCCATCATGAAACCGTATGTATGGATGCTGATAGGACCTATCTTTATCAGGACGGGGAACATGCCGAACTCCTCTTGAAAAGGAATAAAAGGACCAGGAGCGAAGCTCCGACTGTGATACAGGAATCGGCCACATTAAAGGAGGGCCAGTGCCATCCTTTCACGCTCAAATCCAGGAAATCTATCACCGATCCCCTCAGAACTCGGTCGATCAAATTGCCAAAGGCCCCTGCCAATATCAGAGACAGGGCAAAGGATAGAAACTTTTCGCTGGGGGGGGTTTTAAAAAAATAAAAAACCACCAATCCCAGCGCAGCGAATGATGCCAGTGTTAACAAGACGAACACCCATGAATTTCCCGATTGAGAAAAGAATCCGAAAATCGCTCCTTTGTTCCGGACATGGACCAGATGAAAGAAATGAGGAATGACTTCTATGCTCGAATGGAGAGCGATGTTTCCGGCTATGAGGGCTTTGCTGACTTGGTCCACAACCAGAAGAGCCGCTATCAAAACAAAATAGAAGGCTCTTTCTTTCATGATTTCATCTGGCTGACCACTTCTTCACAGCGTTTGCAGAACCGGGGATAGCTTGAGCTTTGGCCGACATAAGTAGAAAAGTTCCAGCATCTGATACATTTCTCTCCAGGAGCCTTCGATACAACCACCTCAAGCTCAGGGGCAGAATGATTCTGGAGAATGACTTCAGAAACGATGAACATCGATGGAAGCAGCACTTCATATTTTTTTAACAGGGGTTCCTGGTCTGGAGGAACTTTTAGAACCACACTCGCTGCAAGAGAATTTCCGATCACCTTGTTCTCCCGGGTCAGTTCAAGCTCTTTCAGGACTTTTTCCCGGATGAGTACAAGATCTCCTAGTTCCTCGAAAATATCGGAATCCATCCATTTTTCTTCTGGGGAAGGGAATACTTCGAGATGGACCGATTCTACCTTGTCCTTGAACATTGGCATGACATTCCAGGCCTCTTCAGTGGTGAATGGAAGTATAGGGGCCATTAAAATTAAGTTTGTTCGAAGCAGCTCGAACAGAGCGGTCTGTGCAGACCTCCGAATCACCGATTCCTTACCCGAACAGTAGAGTCTATCCTTCAGCACATCAAGATAGAAGGAACTCAAATCAATGGTAACAAAATTATATATGGTATGGAAAATGATATGATATTCAAATCTCTCATAGGATTTCAGAATCCTCTCTCTCATCCGTATGGATTTTTCAAGGATCCATCTGTCTAGAGGCTCCATTTCCTCTTTGGGAACGCTTTCGGTTTCGGGATCAAAATCATGAAGGTTGCCCAGGATGAACCTCCATGTATTTCGAATTTTCCGATAGGCTTCCACGATTCGGCTCACGGTCTCGCCTCCGAATCGGGCATCTTCCTTGTAGTTGAGCATGGCAACCCAGAGCCTCAAGATCTCGGCTCCATTTTGACTGATAACTTCCTCAGGATCTACGAAATTTCCCAGTGATTTCGACATGCCTCTCCCCTGCTCATCGAGGACAAAACCGTGAGTGATACAGGTTTTATAAGGAGAAGAGCCTTTGGCTCCAACTCCTATAATAAGCGAACTGTTGAACCAACCCCTGTACTGGTCATGCCCCTCAATATAAATGTCAGCTGGCCATGGAAGATCTTCTCGCTTCCCTAAGACGTTGTGACTCGCACCTGATTCAAACCATACATCCAGGATGTTGTTCTCCTTGTTGAAATGAGAAGATCCACAATCGGGGCAACTCGTCTCAGGCGACAAAAATTCCCTGGCTTCTTTGGTAAACCAGGAATTTGCTCCCTCCGCGGAAAAAACATCCGCAACCCTGAGTGTGATCTGTTCGTTAGCGAGAATATACCCACAATCATGACAGTAGAAAGCTGGGATGGGGACACCCCATGTTCTTTGGCGGGATATGCACCAGTCAGGCCGAGCTTCGACCATGTTTGCGATCCTCTCTTCTCCCCAATGAGGGATCCAGTTGATCCGTTTAATTTCTTCCAGAGCTTTTTTCCTCAGGTTTCCCTGATCCAGGGAAATAAACCATTGGGCAGTGGCTCTAAAGATCACGGGATTTTTACAGCGCCAACAATGGGGGTAGGAATGGACGATCTTATCTTCCTTTAAAAGGGATTTGTCTTTGGCCATATCCCGAACGATGATCTCGTTTGAATCGAAGACATTCAAACCCGCATACTTTTTCACATGTGAAGTAAAATTGCCTTCATTATCCACAGGTGTATAAATATCAAGATCATATTTCATCCCAGTGAGGTAGTCTTCATGTCCGTGCCCAGGAGCTGTATGGACACATCCCGTTCCCTGATCGAGAGTCACATAGTCAGCAAGGACAAAAACCGATTCCCTATCAACAAATGGATGCTTAGCTTTCAGCCCTTCCATTTCTTTTCCCAAAAACGTCACCAATTCATTCGTCTGGCTGAATCCCAGTTCTTCAGCAAGAACTGGGACCAACCGCTTGGCAGCAATATACACCTCTCCGTCCGTTTCAAAGGCCGTGTATTCAAACTCAGGATGGAAGGCGATGGCCAGATTGGCAGGCAAAGTCCATGGAGTCGTTGTCCAGATGAGCACAAATACATTCTTTCCCTTCAGAGCGGGAAATTTCTCTGAGAGGTCGGAAATCATCAGGAATTTTACATAGATGGAAGGAGATTCCCGGTCTTTATACTCGATTTCAGCCTCAGCGAGGGCTGTCCGGCAGTGTGCACACCAATGGACAGGCTTTTTTCCTTTATAGATATTTCCCGAAGCAAAAAAGGCCGCAAGATGACGGAGAACTTCTGCTTCGTACTCAGGATGCATAGTAAGGTAAGGCTCCTTCCATTCGCCGAAGACCCCGAGTCTTTTGAACTGCTCCCTTTGGATATCCACAAACTTCAAAGCGTACTTCCTGCACTCTTCCCTGACATCCAAAGCGGACATTTTGGCTTTCTTCTTTCCCAGAAGTTGATCGACCTTGATCTCGATGGGAAGGCCATGGCAATCCCATCCAGGCAGATAAGGAGCATGGAATCCTTGCATGGTTTTTGTTTTGATTATGAAATCTTTCAAAATCTTGTTCAACGCTGTTCCCAGATGAATCCGTCCATTGGCATAAGGAGGTCCATCATGAAGAACAAAAGAGGAGCCATCTTGCCTTTTTTTCTGAATCTTATGGTAGAGTTTAATTTCCTCCCAGTGTTTTATGACCTCAGGCTCTTTTTGAGCGAGTTTCGCCTTCATGGAAAAAGATGTCTGCGGAAGGTTCAACGTTTCCTTGATTTTATCGCTTTCGACCATTCATCTCTCCAACTCTCACATTCTTTTTGTTATTATAGAGGAAGCCTGTTGAAAGTCAACAAAAGGGGGAGGGCAGCAAGCGTTCTGAAAGAATTCAGGGATTGTCTGGAAGATTCAGGAATGATCAGGGCCAGATTATCAAAGTCATGAATGTCTGACTCCCTTGACGAAATGGGAACCGCGGCTGATCGGATTTCCGAGGGCAGCGTGCGTGATCAGCAAGGCGACCTGAATACCATGCTTGAGACCGACGATCTTTTCATCCATCCTGGCTTCTCTGTAAAACTTCTCTATTCTGTGACGGAGGTATTCCAAATCAGCACGCGCACGATCCAGGCGCTTTTGTGTGCGAATAATTCCTGCGTAGTTCCACATCGTAGACCGGAGAGAAATCCAATCCTGGTTGATGAGTGCGGGATCGATCTCTTCATCTTTTTCCGGATAATACCACTCATGGATATCAGAGGGCTCATAATCAACATTCGGATCGAAATGGGATGCGATATGTTTGGCTGCACGGGTTCCCCAAACCAATCCTTCCAAAAGAGAAGTAGAGGCCAGTCGGTTGGCGCCGTGGACACCCGTACAAGCCACTTCACCCGCTGCATAAAGACCTTTCAGGGAAGTTTTCCCCCACCCATCCACGAGAACTCCTCCACAGCAGTAATGTGCCGCTGGGACCACAGGAATGGCATTTTTGGTGATGTCGATCCCGAATTGGCGGCATGTTCTATAAATATTGGGAAACCGCTTTTTTATGTCGATTTTGGCATAAGAAGCAAGATCGAGGTACACATAATTCGAGTTGGTGTTGGTCATCTCCTCGTAGATGGCACGGGTGACCTCATCACGGGGAGCTAAATCTTTTTTTTTATGATATTTTTCCATGAAAGTCTTACCGTCCTTTGTTTTTAGACGAGCTCCTTCTCCCCTGACGGTCTCGGAAATCAAAAATCCTTCAGCATCCCTGTGAAAAAGAGAGGTAGGATGAAACTGAATATATTCCATGTTGACGATTCTGGCACCGGCCCGATAAGCCATGGCAAAACCATCCCCAATAGATCCTTCTGGATTAGACGTGTATAAATAGGCAGATCCACATCCTCCGGTCGAAAGGATGGTATAGGTTGCAAAAATGGTCCTCACTTTTTTAGTTGTGTTGTCGAGCACATAAGCGCCGATGCAGCGCGGATATCTATAAAAAGCTGTTGGGTTTTTGGAGTGATGCGGCACCGTAAGCAAATCTACTGCTGTATGACCGCCCAGAAGCTTCACATTGGAATATCTTTTCAGTGAAGATATGAATCGTTCCTCGATGGTTTTCCCCGTCGTATCTTTGATATGCAAGATGCGTCTCCGAGAATGACCCGCCTCCTGGGCATAATCCAGCGAATCCGGAGCGCTTCGCGTGAAAGGTATCTTCAGCTCCTGGATCAAGATACGGTCCACATACTTCTTCCCTTCGGTAGCCAAGATATCTACGGCATCTGGATTGTTGATCCCGTCTCCGGTTTCAATGATATCGTCTTTTAAAAGCTCAGGATGGTCATCATTTCCGAGGGAAACGATTCCCCCCTGCGCGTAATAGGTGTTTGACTCTTCCAACCGGGCATTCTTTGTAATCACGGCAACTTTCAATCCGCTCTTGGCTGCCTCTAACGCAGCACTCGCTCCAGCAATCCCGCAGCCAATGACCAAGATATCGGTTTTAAGTGCCCTTTCTTCCCCCATCTTTCCTCATTAAAGAAACTCCATGCTGATATCCAAGGACTTATAGGAATGTGTCAAGGCTCCGACAGAGATAAAATCCACCCCAATTTGAGCAATCTCTTTTGCCCTGGACAGAGTAACGTTTCCCGAAACCTCGATTGGCACTTTCCCTCCGACCCAATCCACCGCTTCTTTCATTCTGTTTAAAGACATATTATCCAGCATTATGATATCTGCACCACTCGTCACAGCCTCTTTCACCTCATCGAGGCTGGTTGCCTCTACCTCGATCTTTATTCCCGGTTTGATCTTTTTTCTTGCCAACAGCACGGCCTTTGAGATGCTGCCGATGATCTTGAGGTGATTGTCTTTTATCATGACCATCTCCGAGAGGTTTAGACGATGGTTCCCCCCCCCTCCCATCTTCACGGCATACTTCTCGAGTTTTCTCAATCCGGGAGTGGTTTTTCGCGTATCCAAAACTTTTGTCTCTGTATTTTGGAGAACCCGGACAAACCTGCTTGTCTCGGTCGCAATACCAGACATTCTCTGAAGGAAGTTCAATGCCGTACGTTCTCCCTTGAGGAGAGCGACAGAGGGGCCCCTCAGGAATCCCAATTTATCTCCCTTTTTAATCTTTTCTCCGTCTTTACGATGAATTTTGAAAGAAACAGAAGGGTCGATCTTTTTAAAAACTGTTTCTGCCACATAAATCCCTGCTAAAATCCCTTCCTCTTTAGCTAAAATAATGGCTTGTGATAGAGATCCGGATGGAATGATATTCTCGGATGTGATATCCCCTTCCGGCATATCCTCCCTCAATGCCGCATCGACCACGGCATCAAAATTTTTCGTCCACATCAGAGACAATTATATTTTTTTCTCCCCCCCCAGTCAAACAACTAGGTTTATATGCATCTCGTCTTCCGCAACATTTACCGGATCCAGCAGGCAGGTGGTATCCGGAAGCAAACGGGCATCCAATGCAAAAAAGCTTATGAATCGGCAAAACTGACTGTCTCTTCCTCACGTATGAGGAAGCCCCCCGATTGACTTCGAGGAGATTCTGCTTTAAATATATAAAAAGAATGCTGAGAAGAAAAGGTCTTTCCTTGCTGCTTTCTCTCGTTCTCTCCATTGTCCTCATCTGGTTTCTCCTCTCTCAAATCGAATTCGAAGACTTTGTCCAAACATTCGCTCAAATCTATCTTCCAGGGATGATCGCCTTTTTTTGCCTGGCCCTCTTGGGAGCAGCTCTACGTGCGTGGCGTTACAGATTGCTGCTTCAGCCTCAACACATAGGCTGGGGCGATATTTTTCTTGTTACCTTCATCCGAAACCTTTTTGTCGATCTCTTTCCTGCCCGGATAGGGTCCCTCTCCTATGTCTATGTTCTCAACAAAAGTCTGAAATATTCCTTCGAGACAGCTGCTTCCAGCTTTGTGGTGGCTTTTGTGCTGGATTTTCTTACATTGAGTCCTTTTTTGGTTTTATCCATTCTGGCTGTGGGGCTAGGAGCGACCTCCCTCTCCAACACCACACTTCTGGTGTTTTCCATCTTTTTTTTCGCCGTTCTCTTGTTGGTTTTTTGGAAAATCACCCAGATAGCGGGCCTCTTTTTGAATCTGTATCGATGGTTGTTGAAGGTCTTCAAACAGGAGAAAAGAAACTGGGCAGAAACGAGTGTAAAAAAAATGCGCCTCACCATTGAAGAGCTTGCCAGGACAAGAAAAAGAAAAATCGATGGGCCTCTCCTCATCATTTCTTTGGGAATACGCCTGGCCAAATACCTTTCTCTCTACTTTCTTCTTTTTTCTTTGCTCCGCAGTCATGGTTTTTTGCTGGAAAACCTCAGCTTTTTCAAGACCATTTTGGGCATTACTGGAGCAGAGATGAGCTCTGCCCTCCCGATTAAAGGAATCGGAGGATTTGGCACCTGGGAATCCGCTTGGGCCTTAACCCTAATGCTCCTGGGATTTGAAAAGCGCATCGCTATTCTATCCAGCAGCATCCACCTTGTAACAAATATTTTTGAATATCTGCTTGGTATCGGCAGCATCCTCATTCTTTCCATTTTCCACATAAGAGGCAAAAAATAACCTATGGAAAGAGAGTGTCAGACTTGCCCCGTGGAATTCTGCTTGTGTTTCTGAAAGAGATTCTTTAAGATGAGATGAACAATTACGCTGGCCAAATGTCGAGGAGATCCAAGATTGAAGAAAATCTTATCAAATCAGGACTCTTTTCTCTCTGATGCCCCTCTCGATCTCGGCCTCACCGACCTTGAAAAAGTGCTGAACCTGGCTCTCTCTAAAGGAGGGAATTTCGCCGAAATCTTTCTCGAATACAAAATAACGAATGCCGTCCGGATGGAAGAAGAGATCATCAAAGAAACTTCGGAAAGCATCGTACTCGGATTGGGCATAAGAGTTATTAGCGGAGACCGGACAGGATACGGCTATTCGAATGACCTCTCCTCCGCAAAAATCAAAAGGGTTGCTTTGACTGCGGCCGCGATAGCAGAAGGAGAATCCCCTCGACATGCTGTTCAGATACATTCCTCGCGTCCTCCCCACGACCTATATCCAGTATCTCAGCCTGCTCATCGAGAATCTGTAGACAGAAAGATCTCTATGGTCAGAGAGACATACCGGGCTGCATCTCATTTCGACAAAAAAATTAAAGAGGCGAAAATCATGTTTACCGACCAAATCCGACACACAACTATCGTGAATTCTGAAGGAGTATCCATTTCTGACGTCCAGCCACTTTTGAAGCTAACCTGTCTGTGTATTGCGGAAAATTCAGGCAGGAGAGAAGCCGGTTATTCAGGTGGTGGAGGCAGGGTGGGGATGGATTATTTCATAAAAGAACTCACTCCGTCCCATATAGGCGCCGATGCAGCCCAAGAAGCGCTGAATCTTCTGGAAGCCGTTGTTCCTCCTGCTGGAGAAATGCCCGTTGTCCTGGCACCAGGTCACAGCGGAGTCTTGATCCATGAAGCAGTGGGACATCTGCTCGAAGCGGATTTCAATCGAAAAAAAACCTCGATTTTCTGGGATAAATTGGGCAAAAAAGTAGGAAATGAGAAGATTTTCATTTATGATGATCCCACTATTCCTTTTTTTCGCGGTTCTTACAACATCGATGATGAAGGGACGGTCCCTAAGAAAACTTCCCTGATCGAGAGGGGAAAACTTGTCGGATTTCTTCAGGATAAGCTCTCATCAAAATTGATGGGCATGTCTCTGACTGGTCACGGCCGGAGACAGGATTACACCTGCGTCCCCATCCCCCGGATGAGCAACACGTATATAGACTCAGGAGAAGACGATCCTCAAGACATCCTGAAATCAGTAAACAAAGGATTTTATGCCCACAAATTCCAGGGAGGACAAGTGGAAGATTCCGGAAAATTCACTTTTTCAGTCAGCTCGGGATTTCTGATAGAGGATGGAAAACTCACTGCTCCGGTCAAACAGGCAACGCTCATCGGTACCAATATCGATATCCTTAACAGGATAGAGCAGGTTGGTTCAGATTTGACATTCGGGCTGCAGACAGGAACGTGTGGAAAAGAGGGACAGGCAGCGCCAGTAACAGATGGATGTCCTACTCTCAAGGTCTCCCGCATGACTGTTGGGGGACTGAAGTGAGAGGAAAAAATGAATCACCGGAACTGATGAACTTAGCCGAAAGATTGGTCAGCCTCGGGATTGCGAAGGGAGCTGATGAAACCGAGGTTTCTATCGTTGAGGGAACAGAATTCAATGTAGATGTACGCTATGGAAATATAGAAAACCTAATGGAAGCGAGTTCCAGGTATCTAGGGATAAGAGTCATCAAAGAGAAAAAAACCGCATATGCCACTTCTTCAGACTTATCTAGAGACTCTCTTCAGCGGCTGATGAAAAACGCCATTCGCCGTGCGGAGTATGCCAACAGAGATGAACACGCTGGGCTTCCGCCGCTGAAGAAAGACTCCCTCGACCCATCGGCTCTTGATATCTTCGATCCGGAAATTTCAAACCTGGATCCCCACAAAAAAATTTTCCTGGCTACGCAAACTGAGAGGATCGCTCTTTCTGATAAAAGGATAACCAATTCCCATGGAGCCAGTTTCGAGACAAAAGAGATAAAAACATATCTGGCAAATTCCATAGGTTTCATGGGGGCATACAAGGAAACTGCATTCAGCTTGGGCGTAGGGGTTCAGGCTGGCGAGACGGATGATAAAGTCGAAGATTTTTGGTCTTCCTCAGAGAGACATTTCAGTAAACTCGAAACACCAGAGCACATCGCCAAAAAGGCTGTAGAAAGAACGGTACGTCAAATACGTCCGCGAAAAATTCGAACGCAGAATCTTCCGGTGATATTTGAACCTCCCATGACCTCTTGGCTGTTGGGATTTCTTTTCAGCTGTGTCTCGGGGATGGCAGTCTACCAAAGGCTCTCTTTTCTTGCAGATGAATTGGGCAAAAAAATAGGGACTGAAAACATCACCGTCCTCGACGATGGACGTATCCAAGGGAAACTCGGAACCCGTCCTTTTGATTCAGAAGGTGTTTCCAAGAACCAGACTCTAGTTGTCGATAAGGGGATGTTGAAGAATTTCCTTTGTAATATCTATTCAGCGAGGAAACTCAACCTTCGTTCAACCGGAAATGCATCCGGAGCGGGGGTAGGTCCGACCAATTTTTACCTACAGGCAGGAGAAACCTCGCCGGAGGAGATCATCCATGCTACGGACAAAGGGCTCGTACTCACCCGGACCATCGGACACGGGCTCAATCCAGTTACAGGAGATATCAGCAGAGGGGCATATGGATTATGGATTGAAAACGGTGAAATCGCATATCCTGTTGCGGAAATAACGATCGCCGGGAACTTAGGAAAGATACTCAACCAGATAGATTTTATAGGAAACGATCTGGAGTTCAGGGGCCCGATTTCCGGACCTACCTTGAGAATTCAGGAACTCACCGTAGCTGGAGAATAAAATCCGGACTGCTTATCGAAAACATTCCCCGATGCTTTTTTGTTCGATCCCGGATTCGGAGATGCTTTAAGAACTGTCCTGTATTTTTGACGAGAATTAATGCTATAATAGATGCACGAGAAGGAACGCATTCCGGTTCAGGAAAGGCGAGCATTTATTGATTTCATCGAGTTAGACGGTGGATATTCATGGAAACAAAATTTAAAAACAGGGTGCTGAAAACTCTGGAGCCAATTCCAAAGTTAAAAAGCATCATGGCTTCCGAAGATTCCGTCGAGCAGAAAAGAATCAAAATCAGAGATCTATTGAATTCTCTGCTGATAAAGACTTTTGATGACAATCCTACTCTTCCCTCTCTGAAGTGGGTGCTGAGCCGGGACGCTATCCTGGTATTCCGCAACATCATCTCAAGGCGCAGCGAAAAGCTCTCACAATTCAGTTTCCTCAGCTACTTGAACAATTTGATCCACAGCAATAAAAATCCCACCCCTCAGCCGACTCCAGATTTTTTTGCAGAACTAGACCATCTTATCCGTGGGATATCCGGCCAAGCCGATGTGTATCCCGAGACCGCACCCGCATTCAGCAAATATAAGGGAATCAAGGCTGCAAGGTTGCGTTCGGCCGATCTCTCCCGAATGGCCAGAGACATGGATAAATTCACCAAACGTTATTCTTTCGGCTTGGACGACGAAGCTAAAAGAAGGCGTTACGAAAACAAACTCAGAATTCTCCGTCACTTCAATGCCACGGATTTCGAATGGAGCGACTGGAAGTGGCAGGTCCGGCACATCATCAGGAATGCAGAAATCCTGAGCAGATTGATCAAACTGACCTATCAGGAACGTCAAGCTGTTCAGTATGCCCAAGAGTATAAAATTCCGTTCGGTATAACGCCCTATTATCTATCCTTGATGGACTATGAACCAGGACAAGGGAGAGATGATGCCATCCGTGCCCAGGTGATCCCATCTCTGCACTACATCAATAAATTGAAGGACTTCAAAGCCCAAGACCTAAGTTCAATGGACTTCATGCTGGAGAGGGATACCTCGCCTCTTGAGGGGATTACCCGGCGTTACCCTCAGATCGTCATTCTCAAGCCTGTTTTAACGTGTCCCCAGATCTGTATGTATTGTCAGCGCAACTGGGAGATCGAAGATGTGTACTCGCGTTCAGCCGTCCTATCCAAAGCCAAACTGGAGAAAGCCCTCGATTGGATAGCCAAAACCCCGGAGATCAACGAAGTCCTGATCACGGGAGGAGATCCTTTGCTTCTTTCTAACGATAGAATAGAAAATCTGATGTTTAAGCTTTCGCGCATGAATCACGTCAAGAGGATCAGAATCGGCACCCGGACTCCGGTGACTTTGCCTCAAAGAATTACCGATGCGCTCGTCAAGGACCTCAATCATTTCCATATTCCTGGAAAAAGAGAGGTGCTGATCGTCACCCACTACGAACATCCCTACGAGATCACACACCAGTCCATGGAAGCGGTCCAAAAGTTCCGGCGCTACGGGATTGATGTTTACAATCAGCTCGTGTACACCTTCTACAATTCGCGGAAATTCGAAGCGGCTGTGCTCAGGCATAAGCTACGCCTGATCGGGGTTACACCTTATTACACTTTCAACACCAAGGGGAAAGAAGAAACAGATGACTATCGAGTGCCCATTCCCAGACTTCTGCAAGAACAGAAAGAGGAAGCAAGGCTTATGCCGGGTACGGTAAGGACTGACGAGATCGTCTTCAATGTTCCCCGGCTGGGGAAAAATTACCTGCGGGCTGTTCAACACCATGATGTAATATCCATTCTCCCCGATGGCTGTCGGGTTTATGAGTTTCATCCTTGGGAAAAGAAACTGGCTCTGGTGGATACCTATGTTTACAAAGATGTATCCATCCATTCCTATCTGCAGAGGCTTAAGAATACGGGAGAAAATATAGCGGATTACAAGACCATCTGGTACTATTTTTAGACGGTTTCTCCCATTCCCTCCAGCTTTTCCCCTTCCAGCCGCGCAACGATAACCGAGCCGCAACTGTCACTCAAGACATTGATGGTGGTACGGAACATGTCCAGGATACGATCCACAGCCAGTATGACTGCGACGCCTTCAAGAGGAAGTCCCACGGCTTTCAAGATGATCGACATCATAACCATTCCGCTCATGGGTACGCTCGCGGCTCCGATAGAAGCCAGAAGCGCCGTGATCACGATCATAACCTGAGCTCCAAAAGACAGCTCGAAACCGTAGACCTGGGCAATGAATATGGCGGCCACACACTCATAAAGCGCTGTTCCGTCCATGTTGACGGTTGCTCCTATAGGCAAGACAAAATTGGACACCTTTTCAGATACTTTGGAGTTTCCTGTGACCGCTTTCATGGTAAGAGGGAGCGTCACAATCGTCGAGCACGTAGAGAAAGCCATAACAAGAGCAGAAGGCATGCCTTTGTAGTGCTTGATGGGATTGACTCTAGCTACCAATGACAACAACAAAGGCAAATTTACCGACGCATGGACCGCCAGCCCAATAAGAACGACCAGGAAATAAAATCCGAGCGACCTGAAGGCGTCGAATCCTGTTTGGGCAACGATTCGTGAAATGATCCCAAAAACACCTAAAGGCGCACTCCAAACCACAAACAGAGTCAGCTTCATCATAGCCTCAAAGGCCGCGTGGAAAAAATCGGCAAGTTGGGCTCTTGGCCTCTCTGAAAGTCTGGTGACAAAAAAGCCGAAGAGGATGGAAAAAAAGATAATGGGAAGCACATCTCCCCTCGCCATGGCCGCAAACGGATTCTCAGGAATGAGATCAATGAGCAATTCTCCCAGCCCCTGTTCTGTTGCCGGAATTTTCTCTGGACTCAACTGGAGGCCGATTTCAGCGCCGACTCCAGGCTTGAAAATATTCACCAGCACCAAACCGGTGAGTATGGCCATCAGACTGCTCAGCACATAATAAGCAAAAGTCTTTATACCCAAACGACCCAATCCAACAGCGCTTCCGACACTCACAACGCCTGATATAATCGACGTGATGATGAGAGGCATGATAGCCATGCGCAGAAGACGCAGAAAAATCTCTGCCAAAGGATCTGCAATCGGGACAATCCCTTCCCCAACCCACCATCCGGCACAAATCCCCAAGAAAAAGCCTATAAAAATGTAATGAGTAAGGGAAAGCTTTTTAAATCTCACAGGTATGCATTCTTCAGAACTTCGGCTCTCTAAACATAATATCTTAAAAATTTCCTGTCAAGAAAGCCCAGCCCAAGGTAAGCATTTCCAGCCCAAGCATGTCCAAGGCCATGATAAAGTAACAGTCAGGAAAACTGATTGGTCAGCCCGCGTATTTTATCCAGCAGGGTGAAATTCGCTCATACCTCCAGATTACAGAGATCAATCAAGGGAGATGACAGGTTGAAGATGGCGCATGGCAGAGAATCTTCCTGAAGATTATCTTGAGAAGGATTAAAGATCAAAATGTGTTATAACGGATCACGTCTTCGAGCCTCCTTTTGGGGACATGCAGGCTTCCCTCTCGGTCTTTCCAGTACTCGATAGAATCCTTGAAGTCCTCGATCATGGGAGACTCGGCCGGATAACCTAGGGCTAAAACGGAATCAAGCCTGAAGTTCTGGGGAATCTTGAGCAGTTTTTTCAAAGATGTTCTATCCACAGAAAGGAGCCAGCAGGCTCCAATCCCTTCTTCCCATGCGGTGAGAATCATGTTCTCCATCGAGGCTCCCACATCCCACTCGAATCCTTTTTTCCGTATCTTGGTGTTTACCAGGACCACGATATAGGCTTGAGGTTCCTGGCCGGGCTTAGGATCACCATCTGGAGCGATATATCCGGCCCATTTCAAACAGGGAAACACCTTGGATCTCAGCCCTTCTCCATCGACAACGAGAAACTCCAAAGGCTGAAGATTGGCTGCAGAAGGAGCGAGCCTCCCGGCATTAACGATCTTCTTGAGAACCTCCCTGGACACGGGAACTTGCTTGAATTGGCGTATAGTCCTTCTCGAGAGAACCAAGTCATAAAGGCTCATCTCTCACCTCCCTTTCGAATTTGGATCAAAAGAGAAACTTAGCCGAGCGCTAAGATGGACTTTAACTTATCTGCATATTGTCTGCTGGGTCTATCCGGAGTCAAAAACTCGATCTGCTGAGCAGATTCCACGCCCAAATTCAATTCGGCGGCTCGTTGGATCTGCTCCTGCTCAAAAATCTTTGTTCCCATTATCGCTTCATTCGAACCTAGCTCTTTCAAGACAGCCAGTCCAGCAGCATCCAAAGCTATTCGATCCGAGGCTGCAAGGAAGACATCGGCTCTCTTTTTAGGCCCGCTCATCGGACCGCCATCCACAAAAGCCTCAATTCCATCCAGGATGATAAGATCCGTCTCATACGCTTGATTGATTTCTGCGATCATTCTTCTCATATGGGTGGCCCTTTTGCCATGGAGCTCCCTCATCAGTTTTTTTGGTGTCAATCCCACAGCCAGCTTTAACGACATGGTGAATACCCCTCCATACTGATGAGTCTTGAGACAGCAGGTGGATATGAAGTATTCAGCTTCTGTAGCAGGGCGGGCAATCGAGAAGCCATTGTCCCAATGGTTTCCTTCTGGATCAAAATGGACCCAATCTTCTTCTTCAGTCTTTTCGAAATTGATGATCTTGAAATCCAAGTCTCGAGCCAGCCCAAAGATTCCCTTCTCTTCCATCACTTTCTCGGTGTCCGGAGGGCCGCTCCTCTCTCCGACAGCGATCTCTCCGGCTCCTCTCTCATGGATCTCTTGGACTATTTGACTCAACGTGTCATTGTGAGTAGAACCCGGACAGGGATCGGATGTATTGAAGTTGGGCTTGAGTAAAACTTTTTTTCCTTCCATCTCTGGAATTTCTAAAAGATTCATGGATTCGCGGACACCGATGCCTCTTTCCGATGTTTTTATAAGTGCGACCTTTGCCATTTTTTTCCTTTCCTTTTCCAAGAACGAGGAACTGTTCAGGATCGGCAGGAATGCCAACCCTCCCATCATCCCTTTTAAAAATTCCCTTCTGTCTAAGCTCTTGGTTTCATTCTTTTTCATTTATGGCCTCTCGATTTAAATTTTGCTGGAAACCCATAGAGAAAAATCGGTTTCAGACATGGCTCCCGATGTCCTGCCTCTCTCATAGCCTTTGTGGAGCACAATAAATGTCGGAACAGCTTGGACACCAAAAGATGCGCCCAGCTCCGCATTGACGCTCACATCGATTCGCAGAACCATCAGCTCGCCTGCTCTTCTCCGAGCCAATCCATCCACGATAGGATGCATCATGTGGCAGGGGGCACAAGTGGGTGAGAAAAAATCTATGAGGATCGGGAGGTTCGCTCTTTGCAAGAAAGATCGGAGCTGATCGGGTTGAAGCTCGATCACTGTCCCAGGTTGAGGAAGAGGAGTTTTACACCTGCCGCACCGGATACTCTTTCCCAAAACATCTGTAGGGTAATTATTGGTCGCCCCGCAGCTCAGGCAGCTCACTTTCAACTTTTCAGCCATGATTCTTTACCTCCGGCTTCATCGAAATCAACTCGCGCTGTTATCCAAATCCTGTTCATGACTCTTTTTTCTTTTTTGGATAAGGAGGGACCTTCGGGAGTTCTTTCTCTTTGGTTTTCAATTCCTCAAGAATAACCTCGATAGCCTTATTCAGCTGTTCGTCTATTCCGGCATACTCTTTCGCTGGGTCATTATCCACGTAGATATCGGGCTCCACGCCTATGCCTTCGATGATCCAATCCTTCTCTTCCAATCCATAGGTGGCAAACTCGGGTTTGTAAAGATATCCTCCATCCAGAAGAGGTAAGGTGCCTCGAATCCCTATGACGCCTCCCCAGGTTCGTTTGCCAATCAATTTTCCCAGATCGTGTTTTTTGAACCGGTAAGGAAAGATATCTCCATCCGATGCAGAAAATTCATCCATCAGACAGACTAAAGGTCCCATCAGAACCGCATCAGGATCAGGTGTAGGAAGAGCGTTTCTGGCCACTCCCATCATAGCTGCTTCACGTCTTAAACGCTCGATGATCATGGGGGAGACATTTCCTCCCCCGTTTCCACGTACATCGATGATCAAAGCTTTTTTGCGGAGCTGGGGATAGAAATGTTTGACGAATTCATTCAAACCTTCTCTTCCCATATTAGGAATATGGATGTAGCCAACCTTCCCCCCTGTCGCCTTATCCACTTTGTCGACATTATCCTGGACCCAGTTGTAGTAATAGAGGGACAGTTCATCTTTGATGGGGATTACGATTTCTTCACGACTCCCCTTATCTTCCGGCACTGAATTCACTTTAAGGGTGACTTGCTTCCCGACTGTATTCAACAGCGCTTCATACATGTTATCCATCTTGCTGGTCGATCTTCCGTTTATGGCAATCAGATAATCCCCCTCATTCACGTACACCCCTACTTCGGTCAGAGGTGACCGCACCGATCTGTCCCAGTTTTCTCCTTGGAGTATCTTCATGATTTTATAGGTGCCGGATTCTGGATCCCGTTCGAACTGAGCCCCAAGCATCCCCACATGTATCCGCTCAGGTTGAGGGAAAGATCCCCCTCCTACATAGGTATGGCCGGCATTCAATTCTCCGATCATCTCTCCCAGAACATAAGTCAGATCGGCACGATGATTAACAGCATCGGCAAGAGGCCTGTACTGATTCTTAACCGCTTCCCAATCCACACCGTGCATCTGCGGATCATAGAAGAAATACTTCATCTGACGCCAGCATTCCTCAAAGATCTGATTCCATTCCTCTTTGAGATTGACCTTGACCTCCATTTGATTCAGATCCAATTTCTCCTCGACCTTGATAGGAGCTTTGGGGAGATCGATGATTGCATAGAAAGACTCTGGCCGTCCCTGGGAAACGAGCATTTTCTTCTGGTCATCGGAAATCTCATACCCATTGATACTTCCTAAATCCGTCTCCTTCTGTTTTTCTAGATCAAACATCTTCAAAGAAGATTCCCTGTCTCTGAGTCCACGCTTCATGTAATAGAGGATATTCCCGACAGAGTTCAACTGCCTATAGCTGGCCACCTCTATAGGCAGGCCGATTATGCGGTCCTTGAGTTTCTCAGGATCCACTTTAACCGCCCCTTCTTTTTTCTGGTCATCCGTTTTCTTGTCCTCCTCTTTTTTTGAATCTGCATCGGTTTCCTTTTTCTCCTCCTCTTTTTCCACAGCCACTTCGTCACTCTTGGGCTCGAACGGAGATTCCACCTCTTCATTCAGTGTCGCCAGATAGATGCGAGACATGAACATATAGGCATGATTCCACTCTGTCCTGCTGTAGATCGGATTGAAATCCCTGTCCGATACAAAAAAGAGATACTTACCGCCCGGATGGAAACAGGGAGAATACGAGGAGTACCAGCCATCTGTGACGTCGTACGTCTTTTGAGTGGATAATTCATAAAGATAGATTTTCGACATAGATTCAGCTTCAGGTTTCGAGTAGGCAATCCAACTGCTGTCCGGAGACCAAGCATAGTCTCGTATTTCCCATGCTTTGGCCTGGTTTACGACGACGCTTTTTTTCTTTTCGATATCCACATAATTCAAACGGAGCAGCTTATCGCTCCACATGATTTTTTTCGAATCCGGAGACCAGAGAATTTGATATTTATATGTATCTGCACCACTGGTAATCTGCTGGGGCTCTCCCTCGCCATCCTGGGCCACGACATAGATCTCGTCTTCTCCAGTCGCGTCAGAAATATAAGCGATCCATTTTGCATCGGGAGACCACTTGGAGTTTCTCTCATGGACTCCTGAGGTATTTGTCAGATTACGGGTATTTCCATATTTTGCCGGTACCGTGAAAACCTCACCTCTCGCTCCAAACAGAGCTCTCTTTCCGTCAGGAGATATTTCATAATTGGTTATGTTCTTGGCTACTTTAACCAATTTACTCCGGCCGCTATTGAGATCGTCTGCAACGATCACAGGGATTCTTGTAGCCTTTTCTGTATCTAGGTCAAACTTGTAGATATGTCCCCCGTATTCAAACACGATGGCTTCAGGGCCGAGCGAAGGAAATTTGATATCGAACTCTGAATAATCTGTGAGCCTGCGGGTTTCTTGGGATTCAAAATCGTATACGTAGAGATTCATCTTTTTATTCTCACCTCGGTCTGAGAGAAAGTAAATCCTATTGGCGCTCCACATTGGAATGATATCCTGAGCTGGATTGTTGGTGATATTCTCGAGTTTCTTGCTCTCAAAATCGTAAATCCAGATATCGTCCGCCATTCCTCCTCTATAGCGCTTCCAGGTGCGGAATTCGCGGAAGATACGGTTATAAGCCAATTTCTTATCATCAGGGGAAAAGGAACAAAAACCGCCTCGAGGAAGAGGAATTCGTTCTGGAATCCCTCCATTCAATGATGCCAGATACAGCTGACCGTTAAAATCGTTCCACTCACGCATCCGGGAGCGGAAGACGATGTGCTTGTTATCGTGTTTCCACCCCATGACAAGATTGTTGGGTCCCATTCTATCCGAAATGTCGTCACGCCCGAGAGTAGGAGTATAAGTCAATCTTCTGGGAATTCCTCCTTGACTGTGCACCAAAAACACCTCACGGTTCCCGTCATACTCCCCAGTAAAGGCAATATACTTCCCATCCGGAGAAAAACGAGCGAATGCTTCATAGCCCTCGTGGGTTGTCAATTTTCGTGCGATTCCGCCTTCCGAGGAAACTGTGTATAAATCCCCTGCATAGGAAAAAACCACCTGATTATCAAAGACAGCGGGAAAACGGAGCACACGAGCCTCTTCAGGAGCAAAAGAAATTGTGGAAAGCAAAAAAAACAGAGAAAATATGCCGAGCCAAAGCTTCATTCTCATCGGTCCTCCTTTGGCTAACCTGGATGTTTCAGGCTAGTGAAAATGAACAAAAAAATATAGCACACGCCACCACTGGAAACAAGCACAAGTTGCTTTTTCGACCCACGCAAACTAAAATAAAGCCGGATATGGCAGGAGAATGAAGATGGACATACTCACGAAGGAAGTCAGAGAGGCAACACAAAAAAAATTCAATGAAGAATTGGCCGACAATGTGACTCTGGTCCATTTCACTCAAGAGTCAAGCCGCCTGGTCCTACCCGATCATCTCAAGGGGCAGGAATGCATGTTTTGTAAAGAGACAAAGGCATTGCTGAAAGATGTCTGCTCTCTTTCTGCAAAACTCGAACTCCTACTTTATGACTTTTCTGCTGATACAGATAAGGCCGAAGAGTTAAATATCACCAAAATCCCGGCCACTCTTATCACGACTGATAAGACAAAAAACATCAGGTTTTTTGGGATTCCATCTGGATATGAATACATGAGTCTCATTGAAGCCATCGTGGACGCTTCGAAGGGTTTCTCAGGGCTTAAACCCGAGACAAAAGAGGTTCTGAAAACCTTGAACGTGGATATCCATATACAGACATTCGTGACCCCCACCTGTCCCTACTGCACCATGTCAGTACGAGTCGGTCATCAAATGGCTCTCGAATCCTCGCGGATCACTGCAGATATGGTCGAAGCGACCGAGTTTCCTCACCTTGCACATAAATATAATGTCGCGGGTGTTCCAAGGACGGTGATCAATGAAACCGAGTTCATAGAAGGAGCCGTTCCGGAGGAGACTTTCTTAGATCATGTTCTCAAGGCGGGCCGCCCAGAAGAAAAAGCACATCCGACAAAAAAATAAAGGTTTTTCTATAAAAATTTTTCATGAAGGAAGATCCATGAATAAGTTTGAATCGATCTTCTACCCTAAATCCATTGCTATCATAGGAGCTTCGAGACACCCGGGAAGTGTAGGCCATTCCCTCCTTGCCAATATCATCGACAGCCGGTTTCAAGGAGTGGTCTATCCAGTCAATCCCCATGCCGAAGCTATCTTGGGCATCAAATGTTATCCACGAGTTCTTGATATTCCGGACGAAGTCGATCTTGCGGTTGTGATTGTCCCGGCGCCTCTGGTGTTACAGGTTCTGGAAGAATGTGGCGTCAAGGGCATAAGCGGGGCTATCACGATTTCGGCCGGTTTCAAAGAAATCGGCGGGAGAGGAATCGAGCTCGAACAAAGACTCAAGGATATTATCGACAAATACGAGATCGCCTTGGTGGGGCCGAATTGTCTGGGAGTGATTAACACAGCTTCCGAATCAAGCATGAATGCTACATTCGGAACCCAGATGCCCAAACAAGGGAACATCGCCTTTATATCCCAGAGCGGGGCCCTCTGCGTGGCTGTGCTCGATTACGCAAAAGAGGCCAACATCGGATTTTCCAAATTCATCAGTATGGGCAACAAGGCTGGTCTGACCGAAAACGATCTTCTGGTTTATTTCAACAATGATTCCCAAACAGATGTGATCCTGATGTACCTGGAGGATCTTGTCAACGGCAGAGAATTCATGGCAATCGCCAGAAAAATCACCAGTCACCCCAAAAATCCCAAGCCAATCATTGCCCTGAAAGCCGGACGGACGGTATTCGGAGCAAAAGCCGCATCCTCTCACACAGGCTCTCTTGCTGGATCGGACAAGGTCTATGACGCAATCTTCGATCAATGTGGAGTGATAAGAGGGGAAACCCTGGAGGAGATTTTCGACTATGTTAAGGCATTCTCCAGCCAGCCCCTGCCAAGAGGAAAAAACGTTGCTATCGTTACCAATTCGGGAGGACCGGGGATCCTCGCTACGGATTCATGCATCCGGCACGGATTGAGCATCGCCTCTCTCAACAAGAGTACGAAAAAGGTCTTGAAATCCATTCTTCCCCCTACTGCGAGTCTGAACAATCCGGTGGACTTAATCGCCGAAGCCCAGCACAAACAGTATGAGATCACTCTAGAGGCCATGCTGAAACAGAAAAATATCCATTCGGCCATAATTATTCTCACTCCCACTGCATTCACAGATGTGGAGAAAATCACCAAAACCATCATTAAAGTCTCCAAAAGGTTCGAAAAGCCGATGGTCTGTTGCTATCTCGGAGTTTACGATGTATCCAAAGGAATCGAGTTGCTGGAGGAAAACAACATCCCGGATTACAGGTTTCCAGAGTCTGCAGCGAGGGCGCTGTCAGAAATGACGAAATTCACCTGGTGGCTCAGGCGTCCCAAGACACGAGTGAAAAAATTCAAGGTTGATACATCTGCGGCTAGAAGAATTATTGAAAATGTGAAAAAAGAGGACCGTTCCTTTCTTCTGGAACAGGAAGCGTATGACGTCTTGAGAGCTTATGGATTCCCGGTGATAAAATCTGCGCTGGCGGCCAGCGAGACCGAAGCCGTTGCAGCTGCCCAAAAAATCGGATTTCCTGTCGTGATGAAAATCGCTTCGCCCGACATTTTGCACAAATTCGATGTCGGCGGAGTCGTCCTGAATATTAAAAATGCAGCTGAAGTGCGAAAAGCCTACAACGCTATCCTTACCAGCATCGGCAAGAAAGTGCCAAAGGCCAAAATAACAGGGATGATGGTCGAAAAAATGGCGCCTTCGGGAAAGGAAGTCATCCTCGGGATGAACTCTGATCCGCAGTTTGGTTCTATTCTGATGTTTGGGATGGGCGGTATATATGTGGAAGCTCTGGAAGATGTGATCTTTCGATTGGCACCTATCCGGGAACTCACAGCAGAAATGATGATTTCGCGCACAAAAACGCATAAAATACTCGACGGCTTCAGAGGAGGGCCTGTCTATGACACCCCTGCTATCGCAGAATGTCTCAAGAGACTCTCTCAATTCGTGACCGATTTCGAAGATATCAAAGAGCTGGATATCAATCCTTTGATCGTGTACGAGAAAGGCAAAGGATGCACCGTTGTCGACGCCCGGATCATCGTTAAATAAATTGGCCTTCTTTTTTTTGTATTGAAAGGCTATAATGGCAAAGTCCATCAGGCATGTCCACACCGACATTGAGGATTTGGCCTTCCCGATTCTTCTTGGAGGGGGAACTGACTTGCCCCTTCCAACGCTCGCTCCGCTCGCTGCCTCCTCTTCTCGGGCTTCGCCCTGCGACCAAGGGGACATACCCCCTTGGAATCCCCAACAACGTTTCTCCAAGCGCTGTCGTCCTCCAAGGGAACCGGGCAGAGCCAGATTCAGAGTATGTATCGGGCGTTGCAGTCTGTTATCAGAGATGCCTACTCAAAAACAGTGAACAATTGTACCGGTCACTTCAGCTCAGTTTTGAGCTACGCAGGGGGCGAGAAGGTCGATGATTGACAAGATATAAGACATGCTTATAATAGATAGGTTTGACATGTTGGAATAGATTCCATGGGAATATTCAAGAAAAAAAAGAAAAACCGGGTCTGCGTTCTCGGATTGGACGGGGTTCCCTTCTCACTCCTCATGGATATGGCCGATAAAGGGATCATGCCGACGCTCAAGGGCCTGATCGACGCCGGCCATCTGCACATGATGAAGGCCAGCTTACCCGAAATCTCGGCTGTTAGCTGGACGGATTTTATGACCGGCACCAATTCTGGAACACACGGAATATTTGGCTTCACCGACCTCAAGCCGGGTACTTATGATCTCCGTTTTCCGAATTTCCTGGACCTTAAGCACCCTACTTTTTGGGATGTTCTGGGGGATAAAAAGAAAAGATCCTTCATCGTCAATCAGCCCTCTACATATCCCGCGAGAGAGATCAACGGAATCTTGATCTCAGGCTTTGTGGCCCTTGACTTGAGCAAAGCCGTCTATCCTCCCCCTCTGAAGTCTTCTCTTGAAAAACTCGACTATCAAATCGATATAGACACCTCCCGGTCAAGAGAAGACCATGAATTTCTGTGGAAAGATCTAGAAAACACCCTGGAAGGACGACGGAGAGTCTTTGATTTTCTCTGGAAAGAAAATTGGGATTTCTTTGAATTTATCATAACAGGCACAGATAGACTCCAGCACTTTCTGTGGAATGCCTATCAAGATGATGATCATCCCTATCACAGCCATTTCTTCGAATATTACCGACGGATCGACAGAGTCATCGATCATGTCGTGAATTCCTTCTTGAAGCTGACAAATGCGGTGGACGGCCTTTTTCTCCTTTCGGACCATGGTTTCACCGGAATTGAACAGGAGGTGTATCTGAATGCCTGGCTCCAAAAACATGGATATTTAGGATTTGAAACTGCCTCTCCTCAGAGCCTCTCTGAAATCTCGTCGACTTCCCGAGCCTTTGCCATGGACCCAAACCGCATCTATTTAAACAGGAAAGACAAATTTCCCAAAGGATGCGTCGGATCATCCGACAAGAAATTCCTTAAGCAGGAAATTTCGGATGAATTGAAAAAACTAGAATTCGAAGGAAAAAAGGTGGTACGGGAGGTCTTTGATACCGGAGACATCTACAGCGGACGCTATGTCTCAGACGGCCCTGATCTCATCGTCCTCTCTGATTACGGATTCGATATGAAGGGTTCTGTCAAAAAAAAGGAAATATTCGGACGGACCGATCTCCAAGGCATGCACACTTGGGATGATGCGTTTTTCTGGGCAAATTCGCACTATGGTCAGGACCTCTCCATTTCGAACCTCTCTTCGATCATCTTGGAAAAACTCTTATGAAAATGAAACTCAAGGTTTTTTTCATCTTCACTTTCCTTCTAGTTCCTCCCCTCGGCGCTTATATCGGGCCAGGAGCGGGTTTCGCTTTCCTCTCCTCGTTTTTGGTTCTTTTCTTGACCTTTTTTCTGGCCGTTTTTTCTTTCTTATCCTGGCCTTTTCGATTTCTTATCCGCCTGATCAAGGGGCAAAAGGCTTATAAAAAGAGCCATATCAACAAGCTGGTCGTTATCGGGTTGGATGGGATGGATCCGGTGCTGGTGGAAAAATACATGTCTCAAGGCAAACTCCCCAATTTATCCAAACTGGCCAAACAAGGAAGCTATGCCAAACTCGAGACCACAATTCCCTCTATCTCTCCTGTAGCCTGGTCTTCCTTTATGACAGGATGCCATCCCGCCAAACACAATATATTCGATTTCCTGAGCCGCGACCCGAAGACTTATTTACCTGATCTTTCCTCAGCCCATATAGGCAGTCCCAAGAAAGTTCTTTCTCTAAAAAAATACAAAATTCCTCTTTCCAAGCCTGAAATCAAGGGAATGCGGAAAAGCGTGCCTTTCTGGAAATTTCTCGGAGACCACGGCATATTCAGCACCGTACTGAGAATCCCGGTAACATTTCCGCCAGAGAAATTTCGCGGACACTTGCTCTCGGGTATGTGCGCTCCGGATCTGAAAGGAAGTCAAGGCACGTTTTCCTTCTACACGTCCGACGAAAACAAAATAACAAGGCGGGAAGGAGGGATGAACATACCCGTCACTGTCCAAGGGAACCGGATCGAAACCTATATCTCCGGTCCTGAGAATACCATGCTCAAAAATCCCGAAGAGATCCGACTCCCTCTCTGCATCACCATCGATAAGGATAAAAAGGAAGCTTTGCTCGAGGTTTCTGACCAGAAAATCCGACTCAAGGAAAAGACTTTTTCTGACTGGACCCGGATCACTTTTCGGCCCGGCCTCTGGATAAAGATCAGATCGATCTGCCGTTTTTATATCAATAAGCTCGATCCCCACTTCGAAATGTATGTAACTCCGCTGAATATCGATCCTGAGAAACCGGCACTCCCGATTTCCCATCCTTTTATCTACTCTGTTTATTTGTCCAAACTCCTGGGAAGCTACATCACCCTGGGCGAAGCAAACGATACATGGGCCTTGAATGAAGGTGTTCTGTCCGAAGAAGCGTTTTTAAAACTGAGCTACTTCAACCACCAAGAATGGGAAAACATGCTTTTCAATGCCATGAAAAAAACCAAGAAAGGAGTGGTGGTGAGTTGGTTCGAGACCACAGACAGCCTCCAGCACATGTTCTTCAGGTATCTGGATGAAAAGCATCCTGCCAGGCATACCGAGCAAGCGAAAATGGGACCCGAAGTGATCCAAGAGTTGTACACCAAAATGGATGGGCTCGTGGGCAAGGTATGGGAAAAATTGGGCCAAAAAGATGTTCTGATCGTCATGTCAGATCACGGCATCAAATCCTTCCGGAGAGGAGTCAATGTGAATTCCTGGCTCTATCTGAACGGCTATCTTAGCCTAAAAGATGGAAAAAGGGAGAGCGAGGAATGGTTCAAGGATGTGGATTGGGAAAAAACGAAGGCCTATGGATTGGGACTCGGGGGGATCTACTTGAATTCGAAAGGGAGAGAATCCAAGGGCACTGTATCGCCCGGAGAAGAAGAGAAAGCCCTGAAAAAAGAGATCATATCCAGGCTCAACGGCTTGAGAGACGAGGAAAAAAGCGAAACAGCCATCAATAAGATCTTCGATAGGGATGAACTTCCTCCGGGGCCGTACAAGGAGAACTGCCCTGACCTGATCGTCGGCTTTAACGAAGGATACCGCGTTTCCTGGGATTCAGTGACCGGAAAAGTGAATACCTCAGTCTTTGAGGACAACAGGAAAGCGTGGAGCGGTGATCACTGCATAGACCCCAGAATCGTACCGGGCATACTCTTCTCCAACCTCGCTATAAACACGAAAACTCCGGCCATCATCGATATCGCGCCAACGGTCATCGAGCTTTTCGGCCTCGAGGCACCCAAACACATGGATGGCCGTTCCTTGATAGATGTTCAAAGTTTATCCACAAAATCAAGGTCTCAAGGGAAGAACAATGGCTAATATAAATCGGAGAGAATTCCTCAAACTGGGCCTGTCAGCGGGTTCCCTTCTCGCTCTGGGAAGTCCAATAGATATGGTGACCAAGGTCTTCGGAAAACAGGAGACTGCTAAGAAAGTCCTCGTTCTCGGTTTGGACGGAATGGACCCTCACCTGACGGAGATATGGATGAGTCAGGGAAAACTTCCCGCCTTTGCGCGATTGAGAGCCCAAGGAGATTTTCGTCCGCTGCAAACGAGTATTCCTCCTCAGAGCCCAGTGGCCTGGTCGAACTTTATCACCGGAATGAATCCCGGCGGACACGGGATATTCGATTTTCTCAAAAGAGATCCGCAGTATTACATTCCCGCTTTCTCGGGTGCGGAGACACGCGATCCCTCCAAAACTATTTCCATAGGGAATCTCGTTTTTCCTCTATCCGGAGGTTCCTATGAGAACCTGATGAAGGGAAGGGCTTTCTGGCAAATTCTGGAGGAATATGACGTTCCTGCCACAATTTTTAAAATGCCTTCCAACTTTCCTCCTGTCGAAACCAACCAGAGAACTCTTTCAGGAATGGGGACTCCGGATATTACGGGATCTGTGGGCGTATTCAACTACTACACGACCGAGGTTACAGAACTCAAGCAGGATATCGGCGGAGGGGCTATTCATGAAGTTTATGTGATCGGAAACAGAGTGGAAGCCAAGCTTCCCGGTCCGGCCAACACCTTCAAAAAAAATCAACCTGAATCTTCGATCGATTTCAAAGTCTTTATCGATCCGGTCCATCCTTTAGCGAAGATCTTGATCCAGGATCATGAGTTCATTCTCGAGGAAAAGGAATGGAGCGGCTGGAAAAAGGTCCGCTTCCCGATGATCCCAACACAAAGTGTGGGCGGCATCTGTATGTTTTACCTCAAACAGGTGCGGCCGGAGTTCAAACTTTACATCTCACCCATTAATATCGACCCCTCAGACCCTGCCATGCCCATATCCACTCCTGATAGTTATGCAAAGGAACTGGCAAAAAAGTTCGGATCTTTCTACACCAAAGGCCTCCCTGCCGATTTCAAGGCCATGACCCACGGTGTTCTGGACGAGGAGGAGTATCTGGCCCAGGATGATACGGTTCTCAAGGAACGGATTGAGATGTTCGATTACGAACTCTCAAGATTCGATTCCGGCCTTCTTTTTTATTATGTCTCCAGCACCGACCAAAGGCAGCATATGTTCTGGCGTTTCATCGATAAAGTCAGTCCGATGTACGATCCGAAATTGGCTAAACAATACGGGGACGCCATCGAAAACATCTACCAGGAGGCAGACAAAATCCTGGACATGGCTTTTCAAAAAACCGACAAGGATACCATTATCATGGTCATGTCCGATCATGGATTCACTCCATTCAGGCGAACTTTCAATGTCAACACCTGGCTCAAGGAAAACGGATACCTCAGGCTGATCAATAACTGGCGACAAGGACAGGAAGAGTTCTTCATGAACACGGATTGGTCCAAAACCAAGGCTTATTCTTACGGGTTAAACAGTCTTTATGTGAACCAAATAGGAAGGGAAGGGGAAGGAACCGTCAATCCGGGTGCTGAAAAAGAGGCTTTGGTCAGAGAGATCGCTCAGAAGCTCGAGCAGGTGACAGATCCAGCAACAGGAGAGAGAGTGATCACCAACGCTTATGTGACTCAGGATGTCTATCAAAGTCAGCAGCTCGATCAAGCACCGGATATCGTCATGGGATTCAACCGGGGCTATCGAACAGCCTGGTCTGCGCCTCTTGGAAGAATCGATAAAAAAGTCTTTGACGACAATATGGATAAATGGAGTGGGGATCACTGCATGGATCCCGTTGTATGCCCAGGAGTGCTGTTCACCAATCGAATAATCACAGCCGAATTTCCTGCTCTGTATGATTTAACCCCCACCATTCTCGCCCTTTTTGGCATAGAAAAACCAGAGGAAATGATCGGAAAAAACGTTCTTTAGGAGATCAAAATGGGAAAGGCAAAAGTCAAACTCGAAAAAGACCTTTTGGAAAAGGTCAAGAAATATGCGGAGCTGTCCGGGTATTCTTCTTCAGAGGAATTCATCACTCATTGTCTCGAAAAGGAAATGGCAAAGCTCGAAGAATCCGACTCGGAAGAAGAAATCAAGAAGAAGTTGAAAGGGCTTGGCTACATCTCTTAAACCATGTGGATCTTCAATTCGGTTTTCGGCAAAATATTCGATGTTCTCTTCTATCCATTCCGCAGCATGAGCCCTTGGATAGGAATGATCATCGTCTCATTTCTTACCGGGCTCTTGATGCTCTTTGTGTTCAAATGGACATCCAACCAAAGAGGCATCAAGCAGGTAAAAAACAAAATTAAAGCCCATCTTCTTGAGCTGCGCCTTTACAAAGACTCCCTTGTCCTGTCCCTCCGGGCTCAAGGGAATATCCTCCGCTGTAATCTCAGGTATATCGGATATTCCGCAAAACCCATGATGGTGATGATTCTTCCCCTGATTCTTATCATCATCCAGCTCAATTTTTGGTTTGGATATCAATCCCTGACACCAGATCAATCGGTCCTTCTAAAAGTCAAACTGAAGGAAAATCAGGATCCCATGGAGATTCCCATCGAAATCGAACCCACGCCAGAGCTGACCATAGAAACGCCTCCCTTGAGAATACAAGAATTCGGGGAAATCGACTGGAGATTTTCAGCCAGAGAACATGGCATCCATAAGCTGTCTTTGAAAATGGACGGAGAAACGGTCACCAAAAAGGTATCTGTCGCCCAAAAACCTCTCAGCAAAATCTCTCCGATAAAAACAGAAAAAAGTTTTATCAGACAGCTCCTTTATCCGTCCGAATCCCCTATTAGAGACGACCTTCCGGTCAGGTCTATCGAAATTCAATACCCTGCCCGGAATATGAATCTTTTTGGCTGGCACATCCACTGGTTGATCGTGTATTTTGTGCTTTCGATTGTCTTTGGATTCGCCTTCAAAGGAATCTTTAAAGTCGAAATCTGACGGAATTTACTTTTTAGAGCGCCTTTTAAGGAGATATTTATTAAAAAAGGATCATGCCATGAAAATCGAACAATTTAAAATGGAGCGGATGCAGTCCCAATGGGAAAATCTTGTGGATTTCAATCTCTCAGAAAGCGGTGTACATCCACTCTCAATCCAGGAGCTCGTCTCTCCGGGAGAAATGGAAGAAATTACAGAGACTAGTCTGGGTTATCTCCAGACAAACGGTACACCCGAGCTTCGAGAAAGAGTCTGCGCTCTCTACCCCGGAACCGATATCGAGAACATCTTGATAACGACCGGTTCGGCTGAGGCAAACTTTCTTCTGGCCTGGAGCCAAGTCGATCCCGGAGATGAAGTGCTTTTCATGGTCCCAAATTACATGCAGCTGTGGGGCCTGATGAGAGCATTCGGGGCTCACGTCAAGACATACCAGCTGAGAGAAAATCTGGATTGGAATCCTGATCTGAATGAATTGAAGAAATCGGTCACATCCAAAACAAAAATCATCGCTGTCACAAATCCCAACAATCCCACAGGAAGCCGACTCAGCACAGAAGCCAGGGAAACGATCCTGGAGTTAGCTGATAAGGCCGGTGCATGGATTTATGCCGATGAGGTATATCAAGGAGCAGAGCTGGATGGACAAACGACTCCCAGCTTCTGGGGAACATACGACAAAGTCGTGGTGAGCAACGGCCTTTCCAAAGCCTATGGGCTCCCAGGGCTGAGAATGGGATGGATGGTTGCTCCTGAAGACTTCATCCAGAAGATATGGCCCTATCATGACTACACAACCATATCGATCAGTGCAGTGAGCGACAAGCTGGCAAGAATAGCTTTAACGCCGGATAACAGGGAAAGGATTCTTGCACGAACGCGGAACATCCTGGTTGCGAATATCGATATTCTGTGTTCCTGGTTCGAGAAACAAGAAGGGCAGTTCCATTATGTGCCTCCCCAAGCAGGGGCCATTACATTTGCCCGGTACAGCCTTGATATGAATTCGACTGAATTGGTCGAAAAAATTCGCGAAACCAAAAGCGTCCTTATCGTGCCCGGGGACCATTTTGCGATGGACCGCTACCTCCGCTTCGGATATGGGGAAAAAAAAGAACGGTTGGCCACAGCCCTCGATCTCATCCAGGAGGCCTTGAAAGAGATCAGAGGCTGAGTCACTGGAAGACTGGATCAATCGATCTGGTTGAACCATGTGATTTCCTCAAGAGACTTCCTCTTTTTCTCCTTCGATGGCTTTTTTTCGTAATAACCCATTGACAGGATGGATACGATCTTGTATTTTCCGGGAATTTTCAGGATCTTCCTGGCTTTTCTGGAATTGAACCAGCCTATCCAACAGGTCCCGAGTCCAAGTTCCTCAGCCTGCAAAACGATATGCTCTCCTGCAATACCGATATCGATCAAATAAAAATTTGTACCTTGAATCTGGCTCCCGATTCTGTTGGCAATGATATCCAGGCGGGCAAGAATCAGTATCAGCACAGGTGCTCTGGCCGCGAATTTCGAAAAACGATAGATTCCGGTGAAAACTACTTTGGCAAATCTCTCTTTAATCTCAGGATCATCTATGACCAGAAACCGCCAAGGTTGAACATTGTCCGCTGAAGGCGCCAACCTGGCAGCCTCGAGACAAGCCAGGATTTTCTCCCTCTCAACAGGTTTATCCAAATAACGACGGACACTCCTCCGCTGTTGAATGATCTCCCTTACTGACATCTTCTTTATCTCAAAAGAGGATTTGATCGCTGCCTCCACATGCTGTCGCTGATTACAGGAACTCAGACCGGCGATACAGCTTTTATTTTTCTTCCAGAGTGACGAGTTCGGCTTTTTCAAGAACTCTGAAATAATCATAAAATTTTTGTGGTTCGATCGGTCCGTATTCTGCCGATACGGCGTTGGCGATGTCCAACAGACTCCTCTTCCCATCCGCATAATTCAGCGCTTCGTAGGCCGGATAGCCGCTTATATCAACACCGGCAAAAGCCTTCTCTCCCAGCCTATCCGTCACATATTCTCTCTGAAGCGGACAGACAAAGGTGGCCCTTCTCTGAGGCACAATCCTGTTCAATTCCGCCTCTTCAGAGGACAACACGAGCTTCTTAGGTTTTGTTCCAAATCCTTCACAAAGCTTTTTGTATCGGCTCTCCAGATCGTCTCTAAAAGCTTCATTCATTTTTTCCAAACTCCCAAGGTATGTCTCGATTTCCCTTTTTACCCCAGGATCGGCGGTAAAGACAGAAGCGGAAAGCACCGAGTCCATCTCTCTCCGTACGGAATGTTCGAGCACATTCATTATATGTTTGTAGCCCTGATGAGCCTTCTGCGGATTTTCTGCTTTTCGAAGAAGCGCCAGGCTGTCATAATAGTCCTCCGATTGCCTGGACAGGCCCTGCCTGGCAACCAGGCTGGCCATTTCTATTGCCTCCCCATCTGATGCGCTGGCCATATAATAGGAGGCCCCCAAGGCGATAAAGCTCACCCGACGGAGCTCGGACGAGTCCACTTTATCCGGCGTATCGAGACTCGTGTGATGAAAAATGTCTCCATGTCCGAACATCACAGAAGGAACCTTCAGAGCTCCATCGTTGAAAATGTAATGGTCGCTCCCCCCGCTGAAAGGGCGAATCCTGTAGGCAAACGGATGGTGGCTCCCGTTGACGCTTCTGAGATTCAAGCGTTCAACCAATCTGGTGAAATTCACCACCACATCGTCAAGATAGGAAGGCATGGAATCCGGAGTGCGCGTGATATTGAACGTACCACCTGTCAGGTGCAGATCTTCTCCGATCATATCACAATTTATAGCCGCGAGTGTGTTTCTTGTCCTTTCCAGATGAGCTTTTATGTAAGGAACGGTGCCGTTGAACTCCGGGACCCAGAGAAATCGGATCGTCCTCCTTGGAGGATCGATCAGGCCCCTGCTGACCATGGCCTTCAAAGCCCTGGCCATTTCGAGCATGGCTCCGCTTCCGCTGGCGTTATCATTTGCACTCGGTGTCGGATGGCAGAGATGGCCGATGATCAAGACCTCCCGATCTGGCTCCACTGATCCCGGAAATGCGGCAGTAAGGGTTTCGATCTTCCCATCAAAGTATTCGGCATCCACCTTGGCTTTCAAAACCACTTTCTTTCCTTCTTCCAATGCTTTTTTGAGCATCCAGCCCTGCTGCTTGCTCACATTGAAGCCAAAGCCGATCAGGTCTTTCTCTTCCCAAGTCGGCCAGATAGCCGTGTAGCGGATCATATTCGGATAGCCAGGTCTGACCTCGGGAGGATACCAGGTCACCACGCCTAAAGCCCCTCTTTTGAGCACGGCCTCCCTCATAACCGATCCTGTATATGCAGTGGCCAAAACGACCTTTCCTCTGACATCTTTGCCCGCATAGGCGCTGTCTCCGACACCTGTACCGACATCGACGAGCTCTGCCTCACAGTCGGTTGAATGACTGTGTTTGACCAGAGTCAGAGGTATTTCTCCATAGGAACAAAGCCTTTCCTTTCTCGGAGATATCATCCAAAGTTCCGCTTCTTTGGCACTCCATCCGATGGGAGTACGATAGGTATAATAATATCTCGATCCATTCGAAGGCCATCCCTCGAGTGAAATATCTTCATACCCAATCTCCTCCAATTCCCTCTTAACCATCTCCGCCGCGTCATGCCATCCCTGGCAAGCTTGAATGCGGTCATAATGAGAGATGAGCACCGTATAGTTAAATGCTCTTTCACCTGAAACTTCCTGAGTGAGAGCCTGAATCAGGTTCTCGGAAGCTAAAGGCTCCTCAGCCGACGAGCTCATTGATAAAAACAGCACAATCACAGCATATACAGCCATTTTTCGTAAATTTCTCATATCATTCCCTCCTTGGGTAAGTCTTTTAAAATCCATTTTGAAGCGACTGTTAAAACTTTTACAGTTTTGAAAATGCTTGTCCCGTTTACTCTTATCTTGCGAAAAGCCGATATCTTTATTAAGATTGAAAAATTCATGGGCTTTTCTGCGAACAGGCCGCCCATTATATCACGAATAGGATTCTGGATGCACAGAAGAAAATCCTAAGGAAGAGGAGATGAGTGAAAGATGAAAGTCATAATCAATCTCATCAAAGGATTTGCCAACACGCGAAAATCCGCCCGGATGGTGCTTCTGCTTCTTCTCATCAACCTCGCTTTCTCCATCGCTCTTGCCCTGCCTCTTTACCACTCCCTTAAGGATTCTTTTGGCGACAGCCTGGTGGCAGACCGGATGGCAGAAGGCTTTGATTATCTGTGGTGGGAAGAATTTAGAGACGAGGCAAAGGGACTGGAAAAAACGTTCACTCCTTCCATCATCGGCAAGGGTGCTGTCCTCAATAACTTGGAGGGCTTACTCATGATGCGTTTTCTTGAGCTGCCTTCTATCCTTATCGTCATAGGGTTGCTGTACATCATCCTTCACACATTCCTGGCTGGAGGGATTCTTTCGACTTTGAACAAAGAAAAAGTGCGGTTCTCTATGGGGGAATTTTTCGAAGGTGCGGGCTCCTATTTTTTTCGTTTCTTTCTGCTCATGCTTCTTTCCTGGCTTTTCTTCATCCTGTTTCCCTTTGTCTCCTTCGGAATATTGGGCACTATTCTGGAGAACGTTAGAGAAAATGCTTTCTCGGAGATAACGCCTTTCTATCTTGGCCTGGTCTTCAATGCTGTTGTTCTGTTTCTCTTTCTGTTTATCCAGATGGTTTTTGACTATGGCCGTATAAAAATCGTGATGGAGGGAAAACGGAATATCCTTAGAGCTGCTTTAGGGGCCTTCGGGTTTGTTTTCAGGCATCTCGGTTCAACCTTAACCCTGTTCTATCTCCTTTTTCTTGTCCAGGTAGCCGTCACACTCGTCTATATTTTGATTCAAGGATTCATACCTCAATCCCAATTCTGGGGTATATTGATGGCGTTCCTGTTCCAACAGCTCTTTATTTTCAGCTTGATCTGGGTCCGCTGCTGGCTCTACTCCAGCCAGATGGAGTTCTACAGATATCTCCTGTGATGATCATTTTTTCGCTTGCTCTTGACAGAGAATTTTTGGTATATTCTCTAACGAAATATTTAATTTTGAGGAGGAGTCATCTGAAATGAAAAGACTTACAGCTTTCAGCATGGTAGTTCTTCTTGCTTTATTCTCATTTACGGCATGCGGAAAAAAGGCAACTGCACCAAAGGCTGGGACAGCCGAAGCCCGGGATATTCTTGAATTGATCCCTAGCGATGTCTTGGGTGTTTTCTTTGTCGATGTCAATAAGGCTATGTCCACAGAAGTTGCCAGCAAAACCATTCAAGAACAGGAGGATTATCAGAAGTACCAGGAATTCATCGAAAAAACCGGAATCGATCCGCAAAAGGACATTTATTTTCTTGCAGCAGGCATAATGAAGGATTCGGAAAAAGTAAACCAAGTGGGTGTAGGAGTAGTCAACCTGAAATATGACAAGGATGCCATCCTTTCTCTTATCAAGGCAAAAGTCGAGGAGGAAGGGCAGGAACTCATGGAAGAGCAGTACGAAAATTTCACTCTCTATAAGGTCTGGACAGAGGATGAATCAGGAGCTTTTTCATTTATAGACGATTCAAATGTGGTGGTAGGAAATGAAATCCCTGTAAAAGCGGTCTTGGATGTACTGGAAAACAAGAGAGACAACGTTTTTAAAAACGAGAAACTTTCTGCACTGATAGACAAGACCAACAAAGACGCTCTGTTTTGGGGAGCCATGCTTGTACCTGCAGAAGCCATGGAACAAGCAGCTTCTGAAAACCCTATGATGAGCGCAATGAAAGAGATCGAGTCAGTGGCTCTTTATTTTGACTACAAGAATCGAAACCTGATTGCAGAAGTCATGGCTATGAGCCCGAATGCCGAAAGCAACAAGAAAGTGGCAGAAGCCTTGAACGGTATAAAAGCTTTTGGAAGTATGGCTGCAACAGAGAAGCCGGAAATCGGCGAGCTGCTGAACAAGATCGAGATCAGTTCAACCGATGAGTACGTGAAAATCTACGCCAGCATTCCTGAAGAATTGGTCAACAAAATCAAAGAGATGGCATCGTCAGAGAAAGAAGAATAAGGAATGGCGTTTAAAATCTGAACTAGAGCGGAAGACATGCCTGATGGAAAAGAACCTTCCTTATAAATAAGCCGAGAATCCGGAATTCTAATCTTCCAAAATGTATTCTTTGAACGTGAAGAGTACGCAGGCCAATCCCAGGAAAACACCGCTGATGAGAAACAGCATAAAAACAGAGTTCCCGGTCGAGCTCGGTTCGAGGCGGAAGAGAAGAAAGGAAAATCGTCCAGTAGATGGAGAAGGAAGAAGAGATTTAAGATAATGGACGATTGTGAATTTCTGGGTAGAGCCGGGAAAATATTGGATCACATTCTCCCAACCGAAACTGAAGATAAGCCCGAACATGATAGAACGTTTGAGAATGGTCCCCACGAAAGTAAAAAACGCCGTATAGCACATAAGGCCCAATCCCAGAATCGCAACATCCTTCAAGAGAATTTTATACAAAGATAACTCGTAGAGTTCATTCAGATTCAGTACCAAAAAAGAAAACACCACACCCAATGTGGTCATGGTGATGACCAAAACAGAATAAGCGGCATATTTACCGATGATGGTGGCCGATTTGGGAACTGGACGTGTGGTTAAGTAGGTCAGGGTTTTTCCCTCCAATTCCTCGGAACTGACAGAGGTTCCGTAAAAGAGCGCCAGAATCAGTATCAGAAATTGCATATAGAACATCATGATCATGTTATTGAAGATATAGATGCCCTCAATACCCCTGGCCAGAGAAAACAGCTGCGAGAATTTAACGATAAAGGCCATGAAAACCGGGATAAAACAGATGAAGAAAAAGATCTTCGTCTTCCTGACCTTCCTGGCTAGGGTTAAGAAAAAAGAAAAAACATCCTTAACCGATTGAAAAAAGAACGAAAGCTTTCTGGTGTCGCTCTGCGTCATAGCTACTTTCCAATCAAATAATCAAAAACCGCTTGAAGATTATCATCCGGTGATGTGATTTCCTCTACCTCAATATCGTTGTCTGTAACAAGAGAAGGAAGAAGAGAAAAAAAATCATCCCTGTTGTTCGTCTCGACGAGAAGAGACTTTTTCTGAAGATCGAAATGCACCTTCAACACATAATCGTAATGGATGAACTTCTCGGCCAAAAGGCGCGGCTGGCTGCACTTGATAGAAATGATATGGGGGTGGGTCTCGATCAAATCCCTGATATAGTGGATATCTCCCTGAGCAAAAACCTTTCCCTGATGGATGAGGATGATTCTGTTGGTCATAGCTTCGATTTCAGGAAGCACATGACTGGAGACAACAATCATCCGGCCCTCTCCCTTGTATTCTTTTATAAGACGGATGATCTTTCGCCTTCCCAACGGATCGAGCCCATTCAAAGGCTCATCCAGGATGATGATATTTGGATCATGGGCGATTGCCTGAGCGACCTTCAGCCTCTGCCTCATGCCTCGGCTGTAAGAACGTATGACTCTATCTTTATCTTTCATCAGCTCCACGATATCCAGGGCTTTTTCGGCTTTCTGATTGATCTCTTCCGGTGAGAAATGGTGGAGTTTCAGTAAGCTGGTCATAAACTGCCACCCTGTCAATTCTTCATAAAAAGAATCCTGCTCTGGACAAAATCCGATCTGCGCAAACATTGCATAGTTGTTCCATACATCTTGACCATTGACCAGGACTCTGCCTATATTAGGTTTGATCTGACCGGTTATGAGTTTGAGGAAGGTCGACTTTCCCGCACCGTTCGGTCCGAGGATCCCGGTTATTCCCGGTTCAACTTGGAGCGTCACATCGCTCAATCCCAGAACATTCCCGTACCATTTGGACAGGTTCTGAGTCTGTATGACATCAGTCATTTTATGATCTCCACCCCTTTCACTTTTTTGTTCAGGAAGAGGCCAGAAAGCACACACATGCCGAGGATGATCAACAGCGAATAGATCCAGGGCACATTCTGTGGAGTTCTTTGATTGAACAGAACTGCACCGACCTGTTGAATGTTGACTTTGATGGATAATAAAGAAAAGTATTGATTCCGAAAAATTCCGAAAAAAATCCCATAAAAAATATCCGAAAAAATATAGACACCGAATATGAGGATGGCCACATACCTTCGGTTTTTACCTATAGAAGAAAGGAGGAGGGTATACAGAGCGAAAAAACTCGTGAGAAGAGATGAATACACCATAACGGAAAGGGGAAGCCAGGGATAAGAGCTGATAAATTTCAAATTTCCTGCGAATATCAGTTTCATAATGACGAATACAAGCCCGGGTACGAGGGTTATGATGAACAAGAAGAAAAAAATTACGGCAGCCTTGCCGAAGAGATAGTCCCTTTTCTTCAATGGCCTCGCAAAATAGAGCTGGAGAGCATTGTGTCTCAAATCATCCGAGATCAGGCCTGCCCCGCAGAAAACCAAAATCATGATCAGCATGAACAACAAAAAGTCGTTGGTGAAGTAAGTATTGAAATAACTGGGATCGACATTCAGAAAATCAGTCTGGTCTCCCCTCACCATAAAACTGAAATCCTCCAGCCTCTCGGATATATAAATGCCGACCAGCCATACTAAGGCAGGAACGAGCGTCAAAGCGAACAAAAACTTGAAAAATTTTCTGTTGAAAGTCAGTTTGATTCCGAAGCGCGTAATCGGCCACCACGGAAATCGGCCGTCTCTCAACTCCCCGCCCCAATGGGTGTATCCCTTCTCCTTGATGGTCATCAATCCACTCCCACTACCTTGGCAAAGAGGTCTTCGAGAGAGGTTTGACTCTTCACGAAGTGTCTGATTTGGACCTTCTCCTCAGCAGCGATGTGAAAAATTTTTTGAGGATCGAAACCGGGAGGGAGATAAACTCTCAGAAGCTTATCTTCTGTTTCATCGACTTTACTTTTTGCCTCTTCCAGTCTTTTTAAGAAGGCTTTTTCTTCGCCTTTGACTCTCATTTCATAAAGGCTGTATTGGACCTGCTTGAGCTCACTGATCAGTCCCTGAGCCGCCAATTTACCTTTGTCCAAGATCACTACATAGGAACAGGTCTGTTCGATATCGGGCAGGATATGAGAGGAGATCAGAACCTGAATATCCTTTTTGGAAGAGATATCCATGATGAGCTCCAGGATTTCCTTTCTTCCCCGAGGATCCAGGCCGCTGGTAGGTTCGTCAAAAAAGACAAGCTTGGGATCATGAACAATGGACTGAGCCAGTTTGAGACGCTGTCTCATCCCGCTGGAGTAGGTTTCGGTCCTGCGGTAACGGCTCTCTTCCAGGCCTACATAAAAAAGAACTTCATGGGCTCTTTTCATGGCTTCTTGACGGGGCATGCCAGAAAGCTCGCCCATATAGGAGGTAAAAGAAACGCCATCCATACCCGGGATGAAACAATCGTCCTCAGGCATATATCCCACATATCGGCGGATCAAGTTCTGCTGCTTTTCGATATCATAGCCGAGCACACTCCCTTCTCCCCTCTCCGGAACCAAAAATCCCAGAAGAATTCGAAGGAGGGTGCTCTTGCCGGCCCCGTTTGGTCCCAGGAGGCCTATTGCCCCTTTTGGAAGATCGACGTCGATCCCATCCAGAGCTTTCACCTTCCCATAACTGAAATGAATATCCTTTACCTGTACATTCATCGATTCAACGGTCTCTCTATGTCCTTCTTATGAAGAATACGTTTATGCAGCAAAAAAGTTCCTTCCATCTCCTGCGCACGGTGATGTCACTCTGCCTCGACAGGAACCGGTGTGCCTTCACCTCCTACCAATGCCCTATAGGTCTTTTCGACCCGATCCCAGTTGAGCTCTCTATCCAGCGCCCAGAAGCGGCCAATAACAGTGACTAATTGACCGGTGTCCAGCTCGCGGCACATCTCTTCCACTTTGGCCACATAAATCGCTCCGCTCTCCGGTCTCTCTCCTCTCCGGCCGATCAAAGCATGGACAAAAACCCGTTCTACATTGATCTTTTTCGCCATCCGCAACAGGGCGAAAAGATGCTCGATGGTACCGTGCGAGCTGTAGTGGGAAACTATCCCCAAAAGATGCAGGGCCTGTTTCTTCTTTTTCGCTTCATCCATAGCCCATAAAAAAGCGGGATTCCGATAGAAACTCCCTTCCTCGATGGCTCTATCGATTTTCACCCGATCCAAAAAAATGTGTCTTCCTGCTCCCAAATGAAGGTGCCCGGCCTCAGAATTTCCTACTGTATGGGCAGGCATACCCACTGCCTCTCCTGCTGATTCCAGCAGAGTGTGGGGAAATCGAGACCACAAGGCATCGAAATGAGGAGTACGGGCTTCTTTGATAAGATTGCCTCTTTCCTCATCTCTCATCCCCCATCCATCCAGGATCAGGAGTAAAATTTTCCTCTCGGATTTTGCATAATCGGTAAAATTTTTGATCAGACTGGTCCCTGTCATTTCTGGAGGCTTGTCTATGCCTAACAAATTGAGAATCGTGGGAGCCACATCGATCAGCTCCCCTTTGTCTTTTAGCTCCCATCTCATTGGGTCTTCAGCAGAAAAATCGGTGAGAATAAAGGGAACAGGATTTTGAGTGTGTCCTGTGTTGACTGCCCCATCGGGATAAAGCCATTCTTCCACTGTGCCATGATCCGCGGTAACGATCAATGTGGTCGATTTTTGGCGGCATGCTTCAGTGATTTTCCCCAATGCATGATCTACCGTCTCTACAGCCCTCAGAATGGCCGTTCTGTCTTCTACGTGTCCTACTACATCCACATTAGCCAAATTCGCTACGACTGCCCCGAAGGAAGGATTTTCAAGCTCCCTGCAAATCTCCTCTGTAACCTTTACAGCACTCATTTCAGGGGTCAAAGCGTAATTGTCCACACCTTCCGGTGAAGGAATGATGATTCTCACTTCCCCGGGGAACGCTTCCTCCTTTTTTCCGTTTAAAAAATATCCGATATGGATCGCCTTCTCGGACTCGGCGATCTTCAGAAGACTCCAGCCAGCTCCAGTAAGCGCTTCGGTCAAGGTGTTCTTAATTTCTTCTTCCGCCTGGAATCCTACCCTGACATCGAGCGAAGAGCTGTATTCGATCATGGTCACAAAATTCAGCTCGAGATCTTTCTCGACTGGAAAATGGGAGAACTCAGGATCGGTCAGACTTTCAGTCAGCTCGACCTCTCTTTCTCCGCGGATATCATAAAAAATCACAGAATCTCCGGCATGAAACCTTCCGATGGGCTTCCCCTCAGAATCGACAGCAACGATAGGCTCGAGCGCCTCGTCTTCCTGACCAGATTCATATGCCTGTCGAATGGCCTCAGCCAAACGACTGTTCATCTTGACTTTATCTTCTTTACTCATAAGTATCCTGCAATTTAAGCCTATAATATAGAGAGCAGCGAACAGGATGTCAACAAAGCGATGCAATTAGGCAATCTTGTATTTCGAATGCTTGACGAATAAGATGTGACTCAATAAATTAAGGTGAGAAAGGAGAGATTATGAAGAAACAATTTGTGGCATTTTTATCCATACTGTTCCTTTTTTGGTCCCAGAACGCCTATGAGGAAAAACGTCCCCTCTCGTTCGAAGACTTCATCCAGATCAAACGAATCAGCGATCCGCAGTTATCGCCTAAGGGAGATTTCATCGCTTTTGTCGCCACAGAGATGGATCTAAAGAAAAATGTGAGCAATAGTGATATTTGGATCGTATCGACTGGAGGCGGTAAACCGTGGAGGCTCACTACAAGCCCTTACACAGACACCTGTCCCCGCTGGTCTCCTGACGGGGAAAACATCGCATTTATCTCCACAAGAGGCGGGAGTCCGCAAATCTGGATGATCGATACACGTGGAGGGGAATCCTATCGCGTTTCAACCCTCTCCACAGGTGCATCGGGAGTCATCTGGTCCCCAACTGGACAACACATGGCCTTCTCCTCCTCTGTCTTTCCAGACTGCCCGGATGACGACTGCAACAAGACCAAGATGGAAGAAAAGGAAAAAAGCGCTGTAAAGGCCAAGATTTTCGAGGAGCTTCTCTACCGCCACTGGAGCTCCTGGAGAGACGGTATGAGAAGTCACGTTTTCGTCATTCCTGTGGAAGGTGGAGAAGCTCGGGATGTCACGCCAGGAGATTACGATACACCTCCAATTTCTTTGGGCGGCCATCAGGACTATGTTTTTTCCCCTGATGGAGAGGAAATCTGTTTTGTACGGAATGAAGATCCAGCGCTCAAAATGAGTCTGGGAACCAACAACGACCTGTTCACATGTTCGATTACAGGCGGAGATCCAGTAAAAATCACTGCCAACAAAGCCAATGACAATTCTCCCCACTATTCTCCGGATGGAAAATACATCGCTTATCGGGCAATGGCGCGAGCAGGCTTCGAAGCCGATAAATACAGCCTGATTCTTCACCAGCTCCAGACTGAGGAGACAATGAATCTTACCGACTCCTTAGACCGCTCGGTGGACGAGATTATATGGGCCCCGGACGGTCAATCCATTTTTTTCACTTTCGAAGAAAACGGCCGGAAGGTCCTTGCGCGGGTATCCTTGAGCGAACCCACCATAGAAAGACTTCTCGAAGGGCACACAATGGGATCGGTCCAGCTCTCTCCAGACGCACAGACCGTGTATTTCCTGAAACAGGCAACGCATCGACCATCCGAGGTCTATTCGTATGACCTGAAAGAGAAGGAGCTCATACAGCTCACAGACATAAATTCCGGACTTCTCTCAGACATCGAGCTGAATCCTGTGGAAGAGTTCTGGTTCGATGGTGCAGATGGAGACAAGGTGCATGGGTTTTTGGTGAAGCCGCCCTTTTTCGATTCGACGACAAAGTATCCCCTTGTCATGCTTATCCATGGAGGCCCTCAAGGAGCATGGCTGGACGACTTTCACTTCCGCTGGAACGCTCAGATGTTCGCATCACCCGGATATGTGGTGGCCATGGTCAATTTTCACGGAAGTACAGGATACGGACAGGATTTCACAGACTCTATCACAGGAGACTGGGGTGGAAAACCCTTTGAGGACATCATGCTCTCCCTGGATTATCTGTTTTCCAACTATGAATTCATCGACTTCAGGAACATCGGGGCTGCGGGAGCTTCCTACGGCGGATACATGATCGACTGGATCGAAGGACACACAGACCGGTTCGACTGCCTGATTTCCCATGCCGGAGTTTACGATCTTCGTTCTATGCACGGAGCTACAGAGGAGCTGTGGTTTCCGGAGTGGGAATTCGGAGGCCCGCCTTGGGAAAATCCTGAGATGTACGAAAAGTGGTCGCCCAGCTTTTATGCTCAAAATTTTCGGACGCCGTGTCTGGTGATCCACGGCCAGCTGGATTTCCGGGTTCCTGTAACCCAGGGTTTTCAGTTCTTTACAGCCCTGCAGAGAATGGGAGTCCCTTCGAAGATGATCTATTTTCCGGACGAGTGTCACTTCGTCCTGAAGCCGCAAAACGCCCAGCTCTGGTGGAAAAGCGTTTTCAGCTGGCTCGCAGAATATCTGAAAGAACCCCAATAATCCAAGATATTTTCCCTGGATTATTCACGAGTCAAGTGGCTAGGTTGGGTCGGGTGCTGCGAAGGCGAGGAAGTGGCCCGTGAAGCCTGGTAGGTCGGGTCGGGAGTGAACTGCCGCGAGCCGACCCAACCTAACCCGGGCTACAACGAAGCCATTGTAGCGAGATTGGCTCGCCCAGAGGGTAAAAAATGCCGATCAAATGGATGAAAGTTTTTTCATAGTAATTTACAGCAATATATTGCTGTATTAGAAAAGGTCAGCGGCAGTTTTTATGAATAATTCAGGTTAATCGAATTCAAGGCTTAGGAGGGAAAGGGGATCGATTCGAGATCTGGATATCCGGACACCCCAGTGGAGGTGGGGGCCGGTTACACGACCAGTGGCTCCGATCTCTCCTATGATGTCTCCTTTTTTGACTGATTCTCCTCTTCGAGCGATGATTTTAGAAAAATGCAGATACTGGGTGGAAACACCTAATCCATGGTCGATGACTACTGTCTTGCCTGCAAAATACAGATCATTGGCCAAGACAACTCGTCCTGAGTTCGAAGCTCGAACAGGCGAACCATAAGGAGAAGAAATATCCATGCCCCCATGGGAAGAGCGGGGTTGGTCATTAAAGATACGTCTTTCCCCAAAATTTTGTGCCATTTCCCCTTCTGAGGGGATGATGAAATTGCCCTCTCCGAGCCAATCAGGGGTGAAGATGGAATAGATCTCCCTGAGAAGCTCTGACTCTATCCGGATTCTTTCCCGTACTTCCGGGGGCGGGGTGACATATTCCTGCTTAACCCAGAGCTTCTTCACAGGAAACTCCTTATCCAGTACCATAATTTCCCGCGAAATATTTCTATGGCTTCCATCTTTGAACAGGACAGAAATATCGATTTTATAAGTCCCGGGCTTTATTCCAAGATCAAGCCCGATGAAAGCCATCCATTCAGCAGGGGTTTGCCCTCTGCCCATGGAGTGTTTCGATCCTAAAAAATAAAGATCAGCCAACTTGATATCTTCCCTTTCCTTGAGCCGGACTTTTACAGCCTCCCCGGGGTGCAGGGCTCTGAACTCAAGATCCACCTCAAGCTCGCTAGTCCGAGGCGGCTTCTCCTGAAAGGGAAAAAGAGACAGGAGTCCCAGTAATAAAAATACCGGAAGGACATATGTCTTTCGCATCTTGGTCATTATAATCCATACCCACGCCGATTCCAACCTCGCCTGCACGAACGCCTCCAAGGTTCTCTTTTTTTTGCTCATGAATTTAGAAATGTCTCCCTCAGCAGCCTGTCATGCTGTCTGATTGGAGAGATGGGAATAGAAATGTAGATTTTTTACAAAAAAGTATATCTAGGGGAAAAAATGAGATAAAATGAAAAGACCAAAAGATCAGCCGCTTGTCATCGTATATAAATGGTGAAGATGGAATCTTGAGGAGGGACCATATGAAATTTACCAGAAGAGATTTTTTTCGACTCGCTGGTCTGAGTATACCCCTTAGTTTTGCCAAGAAAGCTGCATCCAACTCCAGACTATTTCCTTTGCTGAACGAGAATCAAGCTCCCAGCAGAGATACCTGGATCGAGTTGAATCTCCAGAATGCGGCCTGGAACCTTGAAAAGGTGAGAGAACGAGCTCGAGTTCCTATCATGGCTGTCATCAAGGCGAATGCATACGGACATGGACTGGAAGAGATGGGACGATTTCTGGATAGCAAAGGTATCGACGCCTTGATGGTGTGTAAGCTTCATGAGGCCATCCGGCTCAGGGAAGCCGGTGTGAAATGTCCAATCCTGAATTTTGGGCCTCTCTTTTCTCAAGACACAGGTCTTCTGATCGAATATCACATCTCCCAGTCGGTGTTTACAGAAGAAATCCGACTCCTCAGCCAAAACGCTGAAAAACGAGGCAAACAGGTCAAGGTTCATATCCACATAGATACAGGAATGGGGAGGATGGGCATCCCCTGCCATAAAGCTCTGCCTTATCTCGAGAAAGCCGCTGCATTCAAAGGTATACGCATACAGGGAGTTTCGACAACTTTAACCGAAGATCCGGAGTTCGACAAAGTTCAGATGGATCGATTCCTTTCCCTTTGCCGGGATGCCAAAGGAAAAGGCATTCGTCTCGGACTCAAGCATGCTGCGAGCAGCGCTGGAATTTGCGCCTCAGGATCATTTTATCTGGATATGGTGAGGCCCGGGATTCTTCTCTATGGTTACTACCCTTCGGAAAAAACACAAGAGGAAGACCTGCTCTCTCTCAAACCGGTTCTTCAATTCAAGAGTCGTGTAGCTTCGGTAAAGTATCTGCAGCCCGGTGATTCAGTTTCTTACCACAGGGCCTACCGAGCAGCTCAAAGAGAAAAAATCGCCGTTCTTCCTGTTGGATATTCAGATGGCTTTCCGTTCAGGGCAGTCGGAAAAGGTTCGGTTTTAATCAACGGTCAAAGATTTCCGATCATCGGATCCATTACAGCCAACCATCTCGAAGCGCGCCTTCAGCTCGACTCTCAAGCCTCTGTGGGAGACGAAGCCGTCCTCCTCGGATCCCAGGAAAATGAAAAAATCTTTGCCGATGAATTGGCCCGGTGGGTCGATGTCTCGACATACAAAATCCTTCTCGGCCTTAGTCCCCTGCTTCCAAAAATATGCATTTGATTTCTTGGATCTCTTCCCTTCTGTGCGGGAAGAATCTGTGAGATAATGACGCCAAGCAGGTCCGCAGCGGCATTGAAGGTTCCGAGCCAACCATGCCCAGCCTTCCAGATTCGCCATTCCAGGGAACTCGGAAGAGCCGGGCTCCGAGTATGTATCCAGCGCCAATGTGTATTAAGGAACTTGCTGCAAGTTTTATTTAGAAATGGAGCGAGACAGTCAATCCCTTCATCCGAGGAGAAAGACAGAATCCAATCTGGATGTTTTCCAGGTCTTTGTTCCGGTGCAGTTTGGAAATTTTTTTTCCAACAAAATACCCAATGGCTGCCCCTATGAAGACATCCGATGCCCAATGGTTTCGTTCATGAACTCGGGATGCTGCCACCAAAGTCGACAATGAAAATGCCAAAACATCCACGGCTAAACAGTCAGACTGGTCTGCGATAACTGCAGCCACGGCAAAGGCGGATGCCGCATGACCCGACGGAAAAGAATAATTATCTGAGCGGAAAGTGAAGGGATGAAAGGAATAGGGTCCTTTTTCTGCATAAGGACGAGCTCGCCCGGCGATTGCCTTCATGCCGAGTACCACAGCTCCTGAAGTCAACCAGCTTTCTAAACTCAAAAGAGCTGTCTTCCTCAAACCTTGTTTACCGAAAATTTCGCCGGTGATGTATAAGGCGGCAATGAATGCTCCTGTATAGCCTCCATCTCCGAGTGCAGAGCCGAATCGAGCCAGATCCTCTGAAGAGGGCGTCCGACGTTCAAGGGACCAACTGTCGATATTCTCATCCAAAGCAAAGAGCAAAGTTCCCGCTCCCAGAATCGCCGTCAAGCGCCATAAGTCCTGATTTTGCCAACCCGCAGGAGCTTTAATGACTTCGTAAATATCGGATCCGAATCTCGTTAAAAACTCTTTATTCAGACTGTATTCAAAAGTGTTCTGCTCGGCACCGAACGAGCTAACTGGGACTGTAAATACGAGGAAGAATACGAATATGGCGAAAACAGTCGTAGAACTCCGCATTTCTCTCATGGTTTAGACATCAATGTTTCTATAGCCAAGAGCGTTTTTTTGGTCGCCCCTTGCAGGGATCGAAGCGTCGATTGAGCTCTCCGGCCCATCTCGTATAGGTTTTTTTCATCCTTCATTCTGAACATATCCACCAGGTCTTTTTTGGTTTTGACAATTCTTGCTGCACCGGCATGGATAAAAGTTTCTGCAAGATGGGCGAAATTATCCATGTGGGGACCAAAAAAGAAAGGTTTGCCATAGAATGCAGGCTCGAGCAGATTATGCCCACCCCATGGAACCAGGCTTCCCCCTACAAAAGCTGCATCTGACAAGGCATACAATTTTGCCAACTCTCCGAGGGTGTCCAGAATCAATATATCCCATCGCGAACTCGAAAGAATCTTCGTTCTCCTTTGCACATCAAACGGATATCCACGGCAAATCCCCTCCACTTCCTCTGCTCTCTCTGGATGTCTAGGTGCGAGAATGAGCAGAAGATCCTGATTCTCCTCTCTCGCATCAGAAAAAGCTTCCAGAAGGGGCTCTTCCTCCCCTTTTCGAACACTCCCTGCAACGACCAGCTTCGCTGTTTCGGGGATGTCCAATTCATCCCTTAGCTTTGCCACGTCTTCTTGAGAAAGGACAGGAAGCTTGATTTCGGCCTTCAAATTTCCTACCACTTCGATGGCTTCAGGATCAATCCCGACCCGAAGAAGCATTTCCCTGTCTCTTTCTGTCTGCATCAAAAACTTGTTTATGTTGAGGAGCACAGGCTTTATGAGACATCTCATATTCCTGTACCGTTTGAAGGAACGCGAAGAGATCCTGCCATTTACAAGGAGCACTCCTTTTGTCCGCTCATGAGCCACTCTTAAGAGGTTTGGCCAAAATTCCGATTCCGCAAGAATAAATACATCGGGCTTGATCCGCCGAAAAAATCTTTTGACAACAAATCTGAAATCGATTGGAATAAAAAATATTCTATCGACATCCCTCAGCTTCTGCTTCGCCATATGGAATCCGGAATTCGTCAGACAGGAAAAATTGATGGTCCAATCGGGATGATGTTTTTTGACTTCCATGATTAAATTTCGAAGGGACAGCACTTCTCCCACTGAGACCGCATGAATCCAAATAGATCTTCCTGTAGTTTCAGCTTCTCCGAGCAGAAGGCCAAATCTCTGCCGGAGACGAAGGCTCTCTCCTTTGTGAAACCGAATCCGGACATAATAAATCGGGAAGTATAAAAGAAGACATGAGAAAAGCAGGAAAGAATAAAGCAAATACATGTTTTTCAGACTATACTAAATTCCCCCTAGGAGTGCAAGACAGTCGGAAAAGCATTTCTATTTCCTTCAAAGATGTTTATTTTTGGACGAATATTTGGTAAGCTACATAGACTTGTACCTTAACCGCAATATATTGATCCCAATTGTGGAAGGATAAAATGCCAGAAGAAAAAGAAGAAAAAAAAGAAAAACAGAAAGTGACCCCTGAGGAAACCAAACCTGCCCGAAAGAAAGATCAGAAGGTCACGCCTCCTCAGGAAAAAGAAAAAAAGGCCGAAAAAGCACCTGAAAAGGAAGCGAAGAAAAAAAAAGGAGAAGAAAAAGAAGTCCCAAAGAAGAAGGAAAAACCGAAAAAAGAAGAAGAAGAAAAAGAGGAACGCAAAACAACTGAAGAAGAAACTGAAGAAGAAAAAGAAGAAGAAAAAAAAGAAAAGAGAGAAGAGCCAGAAGAGGAGCCTGAAAAGGTAGAAGCAAAACCAGAAGTGAAACCTGATAAAGACGAGACGAAAGAAGAAAAGAAAGAAGAAGAAAAAGAGGAAGAAAAAAAAGAAGAAAAAGAAGGTGCCGCACTTGAAATCAAAGAAGCCCCGCCTAAAAAGAAAAAAAAGATAAACAAAATGACATTTGAAGAAATTGAGGCAAGGTTAAAAGAAGTCGAAGAAAAAATGGGTGGTTTTGAATCTAAATATGCTCAGGCGCTGTTAGAAAGAAAAAACACCCTCGAAAAATTAAAATAGCTCATATCTTATAACCCATCCGTGGTCATTTTTCTCTTCCTCAATGCCTTCAGGCGCATGCGGTAGTAGGGAATGAGCACAAAAATCATTCCGAATACAGAATAGAAATAAAGGGGCCTTATTCCCTCCTCCACTCCGTGCGCCATGAGGATGAGGCTTCTTTGGATGTGGATAAAAATCAACTGAAAAAAGATGAGGATCAAAAGTATAAATTCTTTCTGTAAATCATGTACTGAAGAAGGTAAGTTGTCTTTTTCCCTGCGATGCTTGAAATGTATCAGAGCTAAAAAAATAACCACAAGAAGTATCTGGGAAACAGCATAGACGAAGAAAAACGGAGATTTCTCAATGCTCATAGGTTTTTGTCCGATAAAATTGATCCAAAGTGGCATTTTATCCGGGAGCTTTGGGTAAGCATAACAGGCCATAAACCAGCTCACACCTATTAGAATGAGATTGAAAGCGGAGAGCAAGATGATTTTTGCTTTTGCACTTAACACCAGCGCTGAAACCTCTCTTCCATGATAGAACAAATCACCTGGCTCCTCAACAGCAAGAATTCTTACCAAAGAAACAATGGTTGGAGGACCAAACCGAATGAGAACAAACTTCTTGAACATGGAGAGGCTGTGGCTCTCTCTCCAGAAAAGAGAAGAGCGAAGGATCCGCCTTAACAATTAACGATTTACAAGTGTATCATTTTTTGGTAGTATTAGTTATCATTTTCTAATAGTGTAAGACATTCATTACACGAGGAGAAAAAACTGGTGTTGAGTAAGGAAAAAAAAGCAAAAATTGTAGACTCATTCAAGGTTCATCCTAACGATACAGGCTCACCAGAAGTGCAAATCGCCTTATTGACGAACAGAATCAACTATTTGAGCGAACATTTTTCCACCCATAAAAAGGATTATCATTCCCGGACCGGCCTTATGAAAATGGTCGGACAGCGGAAAAGGCTTCTGGAATACCTGAAAAAACAGGATGTCAAACGTTATGAAAATGTAATCAAAAAGCTGAAGCTGAGAAAATAGGCTTAGGCTCCGGGGTTCAAAATGTCAGATCAAAAAATAAAAATTGAAATCAACAACCGCACCCTCTCACTGGATATTCACAAAATCGGGAGGCAAGCCGACGGTTCTTCATTGATTCGTTACGGAGACACCATCATGTTTGTCTCCGCCACTTCCAAAAAAGAAGCCAAGGAGGACAAACCTTTTCTTCCTCTGATCGTGGACTATCGCGAGAACACCTATGCTGCTGGCAAAATCCCTGGGGGTTTTTTTAAAAGGGAAGGAAGACCTTCGGAGAGAGAAATCCTTATCAGTCGATTGATAGACAGACCTATACGATCGCTCTTCCCTGAAGGCTACTATTTCGACACGCAAATCGTGGCCCTTCTTCTTTCAGCTGATCTGGAGAACGAATCTGATACTCTGGGGATCATCGGAGCATCAGCAGCTCTCTATTTCTCGGACATTCCGTTTACCACACCCATAGGTGCCGTGAAAGTTGGCTGCATCAATGACGAATTCGTGATCAACCCCACTGTCAGCCAGCTGGAAACGAGCTCTCTCGACATGGTCGTTGTGGGAACGGAAGATGGGATCGTCATGATCGAAGCCGGTGCTTCCGAAATCGGGGAGGAAAAAATCATCGAAGCCGCCTCCCGTGCTCAGGAAACCATAAACGAAATCATTCAAGCCCAGAAAGACCTCTACGAAAAACTCCAGATCAAGAAACGTGAATTCGAAGCGGCACAAATCGACCAAACAAAATTCGATCAGATTGAAAAGGAAATCATTCCGGGACTCAGAGAGGTCATCCAGATAAAGTTAAAAAAAGAAAGAGAGCTTAAAACAAAAGAGATTCTTGACCGCCTTCTTGAAAAGATTCCAGAAGAAAATCAAGAAGAAATTGCTGAAACCACCAAGATCTTTTACGACATCCAGAAAAAAATGGTCAGGAATTTAATTCTGCAAGAGAAAAGAAGAGTCGATGGCCGAACATTCGATGAGATAAGGCCTATTTCTATTGAAGTCGGACTGCTGCCCCGGACTCATGGTTCCGCTCTTTTCACGAGAGGTGAAACCCAATGCCTGGCAACAGTCACTTTGGGAACTTTTGAAGATGTACAGAGGATAGACGGCTTAGGAGAGGAAGGGGAAAAAAGATTCATGCTCCATTACAATTTCCCCCCTTTCAGTGTGGGAGAGGTTTCCTTCCTAAGAGGTCCAGGCCGGAGAGAAATCGGACATGGGGCCTTGGCAGAAAAATCTATCCTCCCTTCTATACCTGATGAAGAGGACTTTCCTTACACGGTTCGCATCGTTTCTGACATACTGGAGTCAAACGGTTCTTCATCTATGGCGACAGTCTGCGGGGGAGTTCTTTCCCTCATGGATGCAGGAGTTCCTTTGTCAATGGTCGTGGCCGGGATCGCGATAGGACTCGTCAAAGGAGAAAACAGCGATTATGCTATTCTGACGGATATCGCTGGCCTGGAAGACCACTTCGGAGACATGGACCTCAAAGCAGCGGGAACAGAAAGAGGTATAACAGCCATCCAGCTCGACCTCAAAATTCCTCAAATCAGCATAGAAATTCTAAGAGAAGGGCTCCAAAAAGCCCGCGACGCACGATTAAAAGTTCTGGAGCAGATGAAAGAAGCCATATCGGAACCACGGCCAAACATCTCCCCCTATGCTCCTCGGATCATAAATCTTTTTATAAATCCTGAAAAAGTCTCTGACGTGATCGGGCCTGCGGGAAAAAATATCAAAAAAATCCTTGCACAAACCCATGCAAAAATAGATATCGAAGAAACAGGAAAGATCACCATCGCTTCCTATGACATGCAATCGGCAGAAAAGGCCAAGGAAATGATAAGAGAGATCACCGTCGAGGCAGAAGTGGGAAAAACTTATACAGGAAAAGTTGTCAGGCTCGAAGACTATGGAGCGTTCATAGAGATTCTGCCCAATATTGTCGGCCTTCTCCATATATCAGAAATTGCCCATCACAGGATCAGGAACATTCGAGATGCGATGAAGCTCGGACAAACCGTTCGGGTCAAGGTCCTCTCGGTCGATGAGGACAACAAAATCAAACTCAGCAAAAAAGCGCTGGAGCAAAGTGATTCCCCTTCTTCTGATTACAGACGACCCTATAAAAAGAAATATTCCAGTCAAAGCGATCGAAAATTTCGAAATCGATTTTAAAGATTGAGTCATGAATAGGCTTAACCTGAAAAACAAGGGATTTACTCTGGTCGAGATGATCATCACCTTGACTATTCTGGCTGTACTCGCTGGCGCTGTCATCCCTCTTGCCAAAGTGGCGGTCAAAAGAGAAAAGGAAATCGAACTGAGGAGAAACCTGAGAATCATTCGCGAGGCCATCGATGCCTATAAAAAACTTGCAGATGAGAAAAAGATCGAGGTAGAGGACGATTCAGAGGGATATCCTCCGGAGCTCGAGACCTTGATCGAAGGAGTAGAGCTAAAAAACGGTGACGAAGAGAGCGAAACAAAAATCATGAAATTTCTGAGAAGAATCCCCAAGGATCCTATGACCAACTCCTATGATTGGGGGCTGAGATCCTATCAAGATGAACCAGACAGTGACCATTGGGGAGGAGAAAACGTCTACGATGTCTACACCAAAAGTCAGGGTACTGCCTTGGACGGTACAAAATACAAGGACTGGTAGATAAAATGGCTGTGAATGAAAAGAAAAGGGAAAAAGGCTTCACCCTCATAGAACTGATCATCGTGTTTACCCTTATAGGCATACTTGTGGGGCTAAGCCTCCCTCAATATAAAAATGCAACCAAATTGGCCCGCGAATCGGTTCTCAAAGAAAATCTTTATATCATGAGAAAGCTGATCAACCAGTATTACGTGGATAAAGGCAAATATCCAGAGTCCCTTCAAACGCTGGTGGATGAAGAATATCTGATGAGTATTCCTGAAGATCCTATTACAAAATCGGCCGATACATGGGAAGAAGTGCCGCAAAGTCTGACTTTGGAAGAAATGACATCGGGACTCATTCCAGGGATTGTGGATGTCCATTCCGGATCCGAAGAGATCGGAACGGACGGAACTGCATATAACACATGGTAGGCTCACTCGTTACAGGAACTGCTCGGATGAGAAAGACAGAGGGGTATACCCTCATAATGCTGATGTTCGTCCTCTTCGTCATGAGCTTGGGCCTGATGGTGGCTGTTCCGGTTTGGCACACCCAAATCCAGAGAGAAAAGGAAGAAGAACTGATATTCAGAGGGAAACAATACGTGGAAGCTGTCCGTCTTTTCCAGATCAAAAAACCCGGAGCTTTCCCTAAAGATTTCGAGGAGCTGATCGAAGAGAAATGTCTGCGAAAACTGTTTAAAGACCCGATGACTACAAGCGGTGAATGGAATGTTGTTCTTCTGACCCAAGGGCCATCGACCAGAAGAACAAGATCTGCACAAGGAGGGAGAAGAAACATCAGACAGAGAGGTTCAGGAGAACAAAGTGGGGGGCCAGCGGGAACCGCGACATCCGTTCAAAAGGTCATGGTCGCACCCTATTCTGCCCTTGCCTCTATAGATAATCCTCAGATTATCGGTGTGGTCAGCGCGTCCACAGAAAAATCTATCAGGCTTTACCACGATCAAGAGAGCTATGATCAATGGATTTTTTTCTACGGCCAGGATCCAAGCCAAATGCCTGAAATCATATATTATGGGCAAGAAGAAAAGGATTGATGGGCTCCATCCTGATCATTGCGGGGGAAAGTTCAGGCGAAAAATACGGCGCAAAACTCGTCAGACAGTTTAAAAGAATCCAGCCCACCTTTACATTTTTCGGTATCGGCGGGAAGGACATGGCGTCAGAAGGGGTACGCCTCATATGTTCGTTGGATAATCTAGCTCTGGTGGGCCTTTTTGAAATAATCTCCCATATTCCCAGATTGTTGAGACTCTTCAGTCAGATCAAAAAGGAAGTGCTCGAAAACGGCCCCTCGGCGGCCGTTTTGATAGATTCTCCTGATTTTAATCTTCGTATAGCCAAACGCCTAAAAAAATTGACCATTCCCGTTTTGTATTACATCAGTCCTACTGTTTGGGCCTGGAGAAGCCAGAGGCTGAATGTCATCAAAAGGACAGTGGATAAAATGCTTTTGATATTTCCTTTCGAAGAAAGAATTTACAGACAAAACAACATTCCCGCAGTTTATGTTGGACACCCCGTAAAGGAAAGATTAAATATTTCTCTCACCAAAAAAGAATTCTTCCATAAATACGAACTCGATTCTCGAAAAAGACTGATCCTCATCCTTCCTGGCAGCCGAAAAAGCGAGATCAAAAATCATATGCCGATTTTAATCCGGGCTATAGAAAAAATGAAGATGGAGTTCGATGCCCAATTTTTGCTGCTCCTTGCCGAAAATCTCGAAGAAGCATACGTCGCTAACTTCATCCCGCCTCATACAGAAGTGCTCAGAATTATAAAACAGGATGGATATGAAGCGCTGGCTTACTGCGACATCGCTCTCTCCTCCTGCGGAACGGCTAATCTAGAAGCCGCTCTGCTGGGCACTCCTCTCTTATCTTTCTATCGAATCTCCTCCCTCACTTATTTTTTTGGCATAAAGTTCATCAAGATTAAAAACTACAGCATCGTAAACATTCTTGCAGAAGAGAGGGTCATTCCAGAATTGATCCAAAACAATTTTACTGTTAAGAATATCCTGAGAGAAACAAAGAACATCTTGAATTCTGAAAAAGTAAGGTCGGATATGAGAGAGCGCTATATGAGAATCAGCCGCCTTCTTGGTGAGAAAATCGCCTCAGCGAATGCAGCTCGAGAATTGGAAAAATTGATCGAGCGTCACCCGACATAACGCTCTGGAAGATAAAATCAGCTCTTCGGATTCTCACACACACTCATCTTGGAGGCTGAAGTCGATGCGATCGAATATCTTCAGGCCTCTCCGTTCCACGCTGCCTGCTTTCAACTCCAGAACATACATGGCAGGAGCTTTTGGAAGATAGGAAGGACAAGGCTCCTTCTCACAGGGCGGGAGGCAGCGCTCAATATGGACGATCCTTTTCTCCTTGTCCAGCCAAATGATATCGAGGGGAATGAGCATATTTTTCATCCAGAACGAATAGAGATCTTCTCTTTCGAATAGAAAGAGCATCCCCTGATCGAATTCGATGTTTTTGCGGAACATCAATCCGCGGGCTCTTTCTTCGACGGTGTCAGCGAGCTCGGCTGTGACCGAATCTCCATCGGGAAAATAAATCTTTACGAACTTCTGGGTCAGAGGGAAAGCATTCGAGAGAAGGATCAATATAACAGAGAGATTCAATATCAATCGATGGAATTTTTCCAATCGAAAAATCATCTTCTGAACTCTCCTTTCCTTCCTAATGCGTGGTGACAAGCGGAACAAAACGCACAGGGAGAAGTTTTTTCTTTTTGAACTTACGCTTCCCTCGAATGACAAGCACCAACTCTTGAATGGCTGAGCCTACTGGGATGATCATTCTCCCACCTATCTTGAGCTGATTCTCCAAGAAATGAGGCACCTCATCAGGTGCAGCGGTAACCATGATAGCGTCGTACGGTCCATTTTCTTTCCAGCCATATGTCCCATCTCCTATTTTAAAGTGCACATTCGCGTATTTTAACCTTCTCAAATTCTCCTGGGCCTTTTTGGACAGAGCGCTGACCAGTTCAATAGTATAGACTTCCCGAGCAATCTCGGCCAAAACAGCAGTCTGATACCCTGAGCCAGTTCCGATCTCCAATACCCGCTCATTCCCTTTGAGCTCAAGGGCCTCGGTCATATAGGCGACGATATAGGGCTGAGAAATTGTCTGCCCATCGCCAATGGGTAAGGGCTCATCATTGTAGGCATAAGAAACCATATTTTCAGGGACAAACTCATGCCGAGAGACCTTCTTCATGGCTTCCAGAATTTTCTGATCCTGTATTCCTCGTGCTTTGAGCTGGACGTCCACCATTTTCTCTCTTTGCTCCTCAAAGCTCTTTTTTTTCAAAACGAACTCGCGCCGTATCGGTTTTTACGGACCGGTTTAGTAAAAAAATGATATAACAGAAGAGTTAAAAGTTCAAATTCAGTATGCACGGGCAAAATACACCCATTGACCCGATCTTGACTGACACCGCACACATCTGCCCTGTTTGTTCTGTTCAAGGGGAATAACCCGAATGGTCGCCATGGTTTCTTCTTTGATCTTATCCTCACAATCTTGCCTTCCACACCAGAAGGCCCTGATGAATCCTCTCCTCGACTCCAGGATCGATTTAAATTCCTCGTACTCATCCGCTTCATGGGTGTTATCTTGCTGAAATTGGAGTGCTTGTTCTAGCAAAGTGTTTTGCACACCATCCAAAACCTCTGGGATCTCATTCATCATGGAATCCAGGCTGAGGGACTCTTTGGTCATAGTGTCGCGTCTGACAATAACGGCCTGATTCTTCTGGATATCTCTTGGGCCGATCTCGATTCTCAGAGGTACTCCGCGCATTTCATACTCGGAAAACTTCCAGCCGGGGGTAAACTCCTCCCTGGCATCGAGCTCCACCCTCCATCCTTCTTTTTTTAGCTGTATCTCCAATTTTTCTGCTGTCGGCAGAACGTCTGTTTTCCAATCCCCCAGCGAAATCGGGATAATTACAATCTGAGTGGGGGCAACTCTGGGAGGAAATCTGAGGCCGGAATCGTCACCATGAGCCATGATCACAGCTCCAACCAGTCTCGTTGAGACACCCCAGGAGGTCTGCCAGACATATTGAAGTTTTTGATCACGATCCTCAAAACGGATGTTGAAAACCTTAGAGAAATGCTGGCCCAAGTTATGAGAAGTGCCCATTTGGAGAGCTTTTCCATCCGACATCAGCGCCTCGATGGCATAGGTCTCCAAGGCTCCGGCAAATCTCTCTCTTTCGCTTTTTCTCCCAGATACGACCGGCACGGCCAACTCGTTTTCAACAAATTCTCTGTACATATCCAGAATCATCAGTGTTTCTTTTTCCGCCTCTTCAAAAGATTCGTGAGCCGTATGACCTTCTTGCCATAAAAATTCAGTGGTTCGTAAAAACGGGCGCGTTACCTTTTCCCAGCGAACAATATTCGCCCATTGATTGATCAGAACAGGCAAATCCCTCCAAGATTTGATCCACTTCGAGTACATGTTGCCTATGATGGCCTCTGAAGTGGGTCTGACCGCCAGCCTTTCCTCCAGCTCTTCTGCACCCCCCTGAGTTACCCAGGCAACTTCAGGCGAAAAACCCTCGAGATGCTCTGTTTCCTTTTGAAGAAAAGTCTCCGGGATAAACAGAGGAAAGTATGCATTTCTGTGGCCCGATTCCTTTATTCTTTTGTCCAGAAGACTCTGAATATTTTCCCAAATAGCAAATCCATAAGGTCTTATGACCATCATTCCCTTCATTGGAGCGTAATCGGCCAGTTCAGCTTTTTTGATGACCTCGACATACCACCGTGAAAAATCCTTGCTCTTGGGCGTTATCTGGGAAACTAAACGTTCATCTTTGCTCAATTTGCACTCCATGCGTACAATCATGTGCCATTCTAGCCATTGCCGTTTTTTTTGTCAATTTGCATGAGACTGAAAAGCTCTCCTGGCCGTAATACGAAAAGGGAACAGCCGAAAAGATTTCTCATCCGGCATAAAAATAAAAGATAGAGGTTGTCCCAAAGTGGCGGGAAATAAAATCAGAAGAAAGGTGCGGGGAAATGTCGGAGCGGCATTGAAGATTTCGCCATAACGACTGCTCTTCGAGGGGATCTGACAAAGTCAGACGGCGATGCTGTATTGAGCACGACTTTATTTAATGATACCAGTTGGGCGCAGGCACGGGAACAGAGGATAAAGGAGGAGAGTTGGGTGTTATCGTGCGCAGTTCATCGCCGCCGAGTAGAGCGGCAGGAATGGCGCTAAAAATCTGAACTAGAGCGAAGACATTTCCCCGCACCTTGGATGAATACTTCATCCCCGTCAATTTGGGACAAAGCCAAAAGATAAAAGGCGAATTTAACAGGGGTGAGAAGAGGATTATCGAAGCATGCCGAAATTCACCCCTGATTTCATCCAAAAGGGTGATTGACCAGTAAAAATATATGTGGCAATTTATCCATGCCATAAAAGGAAAAGGAAGCGAGCATGGCCAAAAAACTCACATCAGTTGACATCAACAAACTCGGATACGATGAGCAAGGATTCAATATCCCCCTCCAAACCTTGATTGAGGGAAAGGACGCATCGGGGAATCCTTTCCATGAAAAAACCGTCCTCTCCTACATCAGCCATAATGGATCTTCCTTTTGGATGGCCAACACTGTTCCTGTGGGAAGCGAATTGAAGCTCATCATAGATCTCCCGCCAAACCTTTCTAATGAGAAGGATTTGAAGCTCATCATAAAAGGCCGGGTTGTCTTTGTCGAAGCTCCTGAAGATCAGGATCCTCGTCACAGGGTTTCCCTCAAATTTGAAAATAAATACATCATAAAAAAAGATGAGTCCCGTTTTTCATGAAAGATAAAGGATAAGGCTTGGAAGATAATCTAGAGTTAGTCTTTTTCGATGATATGGAATCAAAAAAAATCACCCCGTAATTCATCTGCAAGAGCGATTGATCATGATTGAAACATCTGGCACAATCCAATCCAAAATGCGACCATCAAGAGAACCACATAAACCCTCCATCCAAGGCGCAACCAAAGTTTCGAAGAGAGAGCGCTCTTTCGAGCTCTCTCTTCCTGCTTTGGTGTCCGGCCAAGATGCTCACGGCAGGGAATTCAAAGAGGACACGAAGATTCTGTCGATCAGCGCACAGAATGCGCTGTTTTGGCTGAAATCAAAAATTTTGATCGACACCTCTCTCAATCTATCACTCCAAATTCCCAAAACCATCGTGCTGGAAAATCGACTCAGTCTGACAGTTTCTGGAAGGGTTAATTTGGTTCAAGGAAACACCAATAATAAGAATAGCCAGCTTGTATCCATGCAGCTGGAAAAAAGCTTCAAAATCAAGCCTTCTGAATAGCGATAATAGGGGGGTTAGATCTCATCACCTCTCGATAAAGTCTCTACTTGACATTAAATTCCTGTTTTTATAACATACCGATAACTTAAATATTGATGAATCATTTAACCAAACAGGGGTATTAAATTAAAGGATGCTATGAACAAAAAGAAAGCTTCAGAAGCAACCGAAAAAAAGATCAAGGTCCTCATCTACTGCCCGTCCGATCTCATCCTGTCCGGAATCCTGAGAGCGCTGGAATCTTCCGCCGATATCGAAGTCATAAACATTGAGAAGAGCACCATAGAGTCATTTCTCGAATCCATCAAAGCCCTGAAACCCCATGTGATCCTTTTCGCAAAATCAGAACCCTTACCCAACATTCGTGAAATATGCAAAGCGGTTAGAGAGCTCTCCAAAGGACTTGCTGCATCCCAACTCATGCTTTTAGGAAACATCCCCTCACAAGAAGAAATCGTCAGCCTGATGAACACGGGAGTGAGAGGATATTTCGATTTGAATGACCCGTCGAATCAGTTGGGCGATGCTATCCGCGTCATCCAAAAAGGAGAAATATGGCTCCCTCGTGACAAGATGAGCAGCATTATGGACCGTATCATTTCGGTTGTCGGCAGAGACCTCAAGGAAAAAACTCTCGATCAGCTGACCCCGACAGAATTTCAAGTGCTCCGGTTGATCGGTCAAGGAAAAAGTAACGATGAGATTGCAGAGTCCATGTTCATAAGTAAAAATACCGTTCGATCCCATATTAAAAGCATCTATGCAAAGCTTGATACACACAGCCGTCTTCAGCTTGCCCTGTACGCTATTAATTCTGCTCTTTTTTAGCCCTTCGGAGATATTCAAGAGGTAAATATGTCAAAAAAATCAAATTCAAAATCAAAAGTAAAAAAAAGAGTCAAGAAAAAAAACTCTGGTCCTCCTGATATAACTGTCGATCGGCGAAATGAATGGCGTTTCGAGCTTCCTTTGCCTGCTGTTGTGGAAGGGAAATCTTTCAAAGAAGAGACTTTACTGGAGAACATAAGCTCTACTGGAGCTTATTTCTGTCTTGACTCGGCTGTAACCTTGGGTTCTAAGCTGAATCTCGCGATTGAAGTCCCCAGCGAGTTAAGCCCGGAGAAAAATGTCAAGCTCCAGCTGAAAGGCATCACGGTCCGGCTCGAAAAGCCTACCAAGACGGAAAAAAAGCAGGGCGTGGCAATGCGGTTCAATAAAAAATTCAAATTCATCACAGAAGAATAGCCGACTAAACTGTCAAACAAAAAATATAAATCTTCGTTTTCGTTATGCTTCTTGTCGCATTAACCGGGGGAATCGCCACTGGCAAATCTGTGGTGGCCGACATTCTCAAGCAGCTCGGCTGCTACATCCATGAGGCGGACGAAGTCGCTCATCGGCTCATGGAACCAGAAAAGCCAGCCTGGAAGTCCATTGTGGCCCACTTCGGAACGAAAATCCTCAACCTGGATAACAGTATAAACCGGAATGTCTTAGGAGCTATCATTTTTTCCGATGCACAAGAGAGACTTTATCTCAATAACATCCTCCATCCCCTTGTGATGGAGAAAAAAAAACAAATCGTCAAAAAACTCAGGGCCGAGGGAACGCACAAAATCTTCGTTTCTGTCGCCGCGCTGACCGTAGAAGCAGGTTTCGCCGACTTTTTCGATAAAATCGTCGTCGTTTACTGTGATAGAGAAACACAGATGAAAAGACTGACGAAAAGAGACAACCTGACCCAAAAAGAAGCCCAAGAGAAAATTTCGAGCCAGATGCCACCAGAGGACAAGCTGAAAGTCGCTGATTATATTATCAACACTTACGGTTCTATCAAACAGACGGTGGACCAAGCAGAACAGATCTACAGGAATCTTGTGATAGATTATCAGCTCAAATATTCAGACAAAGAAAAGACCGGGCACAAATGAATCAATGGGATCATATATGGCCAGATATCGCCTGCAGTGAAGCAGCAAGAAGCGGAATCATGATCTCGTGATGCCCGATGAAATAAAAACCCCTCCCTTTCTTTCCCAATGGCCTCCTCACCACATTCTGGTAAGGCCGATAATGGTGAATGAAATCAAAAACAGCCGTCGAAAAATCCTCGAGGGGGATTCCTCTATTCCTGACATAAGAAATGCCCTTGAGAAATACCTCGGGAAGAATCACTGCAGATCCGACATTGACAAAAACCCCTCCCCCGTCAAGATCCCTGAGAAGAGAACAAAAGAGAAAAAAATCTCTCAAGGAAGAACTTCCCAACGCCTCGCCATCGACGAGGGGATGAAAATGAATGGTATCGGTCCCGATCGCCACATGAACAGCAGTGGGAATACCGAGCCTATGAGCAGCTCCTAAAATGCTGAGGTCTTTGTAAGAAAAATCCGAAGAATCGATCATCGCCCCTACAGCCGCACCCAATCCCACATCCTGTTCTTTTGTGGAGTTGATGGCTCCATTCAACAAATCTCCTGTTTCTCGGGCCATTCCAAATCGACCCCTTATGATTTGATCTGCGACTTCCTCTGAAGTTTGCCCTGAATAAGCGATCTCAAAGTCATGAATGATACCTGCCCCATTCAGGGCAAGACCTGTGATCCATCCTTCCTTCATCAATTCAATGATCAAAGGATTCAAACCCACTTTGATCACATGTCCTCCCAGAGCGAAAATGATAGCCTTCCGCCTCTTTCTGGCCCTTTGCATCAGGGTAAGAAAATCCTTGAAATTCTTTCCCGCTAATATGTCGGGGAGACATTCTATGAACCGACTGAATCCTACATCTGCGCGAAAGGGCTTGGAGAAATCCTTGATGCTGACTTTGCTCTTTCTCGATCGAAGCGAATATGTTTGAATTTCATCCTGGGGGAAAGGCTTCGATTTGTTTTTTTTCATGGAGGAGTTAAAGGTTTTCTCCATTGAGAAGGAAACGCATGGTCATGTCATCGGGTTAAGTCTTCTTGAGCTCCTGGCCAGGCCTGAATTTTATGCGCTTTCCTTCTTTTATCTTGATTTGTTTTTCTCTTCGGATATCTCTGCCAAAGCCAGTTTTTTTGGAAACAACCTTAAAGCTGGCAAATCCTCGAATTTCGATCTTTTCATCGTTCATCAATGCCTCTTTGAGCGATTCGAGTATCGTCTCTACAATCAGCAGCGACTTGGTCCTGTTGAATTCAGAATTTTTTTCAATATTGAGAGCGATATCGTTCTTGATCATCGGAGTCTCCTCTTGGCTTTTGCAGTAAAATATACATAATAAATAAATTATTAAAAATGAAATGTCAAGATTTTTATTTTTTTTCCGAGGATTCTTGGCCTTTGCCCCTCACCGCCTCACCCCCGTCGTACTCTTCTCTACGACATATCCCTTAAATATTTTCACCATCCTGCACCACCTTCTTCAAAGTCATATAATAACGCAGAGAATAACAAAGAAATCATTCACAAAGCTTATGAAGAGTGTAAGTCCAAAGACATTCAGGAATTAGGGGGGATACCAGTATTTTTACTTTTAGGCATTCGGCCCAATTTTTTTACCTGAGCATGGCAAATGAAGAAAAGGTTCGTCGCTGGGACTTTTGAAGTGAATTGATTACCGCAACAGTTGACTTGCAGTGAGGGCACTTCTATAATGACATTAAGGTGAAAAAGTACACTCTCGTTTTTATCTTCCTCTTAATCCTTCCTCTGGTGAGTTATCCGTCCATCTTCGTGATCACGATCGACGATGCAGCCATCCATCCAATAACTTCAGAATACATTCTCAACACCATCGACAGAGCAGAAGAAACAGAGGCAGAGTTGATCATCATAGTGCTCAACACACCGGGGGGCTTGGACTCCTCGATGAGGGAAATCATCGAACGCATTCTGAGTTCGCAAGTCCCTGTCGCTGCCTATGTCAGTCCGAATGGAGCCAGGGCTGCCTCGGCTGGATTCTTCATCTCTGTTGCCTGCGATCTCTTTGTGATGGCCCCGGGGACGAACACTGGCGCTGCACATCCCGTAGGAGTGTCCGTGACCGGGCAGCAAATGGACGAGACCATGGCAGAAAAGGTCACCAACGATGCCGCCTCCTACATCAAAACCATAGCTGAGAAAAGAGGAAGAAATACACAAATGGCCGAGGATGCCGTGCGGAAGAGCCTGTCCTATACAGAGAATGAAGCTCTGGAAGGTGGCCTCATCGATCTGATTGCCCAAGATACAGGACAGATCATCGACTTTTTCGATGGAAAAACCATTAAGCGTTTTGACGGTAAGGAACATCTTTTGGAACTCAGCGATGAGGCTGTCATCGATATGCCGATGTCTGCCCGCCAAAAATTCCTGCTCACTATCTCTAATCCGAACTTAGCCTACATCCTTCTCATGCTCGGTTTACTCGGGCTTTATTTCGAATTTTCCAATCCCGGAGCAATCCTCCCTGGAGTGCTGGGAGGAATATGCCTTCTGTTAGCCATTTTCTCATTCCAGATTCTGCCTATCAACTATGTCGGCTTGATTCTCATTCTTCTGGCGATCGGGTTGTTTATCCTTGAAATAAAGATTCAGAGTTATGGAATTCTATCTGTGGGAGGAATAATAGCTATGGTCATCGGATCGATTATGCTCATAGACGCACCTATCCCGGAGCTGCGGCCCAGCTTGAAGTTCATCATTCCAGTGGCCGTAGGCCTCTCGCTTATTTTTCTTTTTCTTGTGATCATCGCCATACGTGCCCACGCAAAAAGAGTGCTCACAGGAAAAGAAGGATTGGTCGGTGAGATAGGCGTAGCCCAAAGCGATCTTTCTCCAAAGGGAAAAGTTTTCATTCACGGGGAATTATGGAATGCCGAGGCAGAAGAGAACATTCCTAAGGGAACTGACGTGAAGGTCGTAGAAGTGCTGAAAAATTTAAAAATAAAGGTTGCCAAACACATAGAATAAAATTTACCGATAAGCTTTGCTGGTAATCATCGCATTTTTAGTATTATAATAAAGTGAGAAAATGAGGAGGTGAACAATGTATACTTGGGTAATTGTAGTGGCCCTCATCGTTCTTTATCTTTTAAACGCGATCAAAATCTTGAGAGAATATGAAAGAGGAGTGATCTTCCGACTCGGTCGAGTCCTTTCCAAGCCCAAAGGACCTGGTCTGATTTTTGTCTTCCCCCCGATCGATCGGATGGTCAGAGTGAGTCTGCGAATCGTAGTCATGGATATTCCTCCCCAGGATGTGATCACCAGAGACAATGTATCGGTTAAAGTGAATGCAGTGGTTTACTTCCGAGTTATGGACCCCCAGAAAGCGATTCTCGAAGTCCAGGATTTTCTGTTCGCCACTTCTCAGCTTGCCCAGACAACGTTAAGGAGTGTTCTGGGCGAAGTCGAACTCGATGAGCTGCTTGCAGAGCGAGAGAAGCTTAATGCCCAGCTTCAGGAAATTATAGACTTGCATACGGATCCGTGGGGTATCAAGGTCCAACTGGTGGAGATGAAGCACGTCGATCTGCCAGAGAACATGGTCAGAGCCATCGCAAGACAAGCCGAGGCAGAGCGAGAAAGAAGGGCGAAGGTCATCCATGCTGACGGAGAATTTCAAGCCTCAGACAAACTTAAAAAAGCTGCTGATGTTATTTCAACCAATCCCCAAGCCCTTCAGCTCAGATTCTTGGGAACACTTGCCGAGATCGCTACTGAAAAAAATTCGACCATTGTTTTCCCTCTCCCTCTTGACATGATCAAGGCTTTCATCGCTGATAAGAAAGGAGATTAAGAAAAGTCTGAGATGAGCAACAGAGAATATCGAGAACTTCAGCTGTCAAGCTCCCAGCTTGTCTTGATCTTTATAGCCATTCTTGTTCTGGGCATAATCGTTTTCCTCCTCGGAGTTTCGGTGGGAAAAAAGCAAGCTCAAATCGTTGAAGAAACTCAGCTAGCAAACAAACAGATGGAGATGATTGCTCAGGAGAAGCCGGTTCCTAAGAAAGGATCTGAAGAAACCATAGAAAAGGAACTAGCCTCTCACGAAAAAGCTCAAGAAGACAAAGTCCAAGAGGAAAAAGTCAAAACAGAGGCTGTCAAACCCAAAGCAGAGAAGCCCAAAGTCCAACCTTCAACTCAGGAGCAGAATCTCTATTGGATTCAGGTCGGAGCTTACAGCAATCCACAAAACGCAAATTCAGTCGCAGAAACCTACAGAAAAGAGGGATACAATTCAATTGTGCTCGATCCTTTTCCCACAGACAGAAGAGAAATCTACAGGGTACGACTGGGAGGATATCCCACACGGGAGCAGGCTGAAAAAGCAAGAGACGAGTTGGCACTTGCAGAAAACAAGAAAAAGACGGACTATTTGATCATCAGATAGAAAAACAAAAGATCCCGCATGAAGAACCGATGCGGTGTACTTTCCTTCTCCAACAGATATTTTCGACATGATAAAATGAGGTTTCGTTTTGAACATAAGATCGGTGGACATTCTGCTGGCCGTACTCGGGGGAGCTCTGACTGCCCTGTCTTTTCCTAAGTTCAACCTATCTTTTCTCGCATGGATATCTCTCATTCCCGTTTTCTTCGTCCTCGCTCGAAAGACTCCCAGACAATCCTTTGTTCTGGGCCTGATAGCAGGTGTTTCCTTCAACGGCATTTTGATTTACTGGATCCCGGACGTTCCTGCTCATTACGGCAACCTCTCCATTGGAATGAGCCTGTTCATTTATATCGTCTTCGTCCTGTATCTGGCCCTTTTCTGGGCCTTCTTCTCTCTCTGTTTCGCTAAAATCAGAAGAGCATATCCCAACCTCGTTTTCCTTCTGGCTCCGTTTCTATGGATCGCTTTCGAATACATTTTGACTCACTTCTTAACCGGGTTCCCCTGGGGCCTCTTGGGCTACAGCCAGTACAAAAATCTCTGGTTTCTCCAGTTAGCTTCTATCACTGGAATCTACGGACTATCCTTTATTCTGGTTTTCTTCCAGAGCCTTTTCGTGTACTCGATGATTCACAAACGCAGAATACCTTTTTTTCTGGCTCTGTTTCTGGTTCTCTTCATCCACGGCTGGGGATGGTTGAACATGACAAACACTCTCGATACAACGGGCTCATTCAAAGCTTCTGTGATTCAAGGGAATGTTTCATCCGATCTCTATTGGAATCATATTTCAGATCAGCAGAAATGGAATCTCTTCCAACGACATCTCGACCTTTCCTATAAAGCCTATGCAGAAGGTTCAGGATTGATCATATGGCCTGAATTCAGTGTGCCGCTCTGTTTCAGCTGTCCCATCGAGATTTACCTGGAATTCAAACAAAGACTCTTTGAATTTGTAGAAGAAACCGGAAGCACCCTTCTCCTTGGAACCAACGAAACGACCGTATCCCGGCAGGAAACCCTCTACCATAACACCGCACTCTGCTTACATCCTGGGCACCGCATAAGTAAGTACTACAAAATGCATCTTGTCCCTTTTGGAGAATACACTCCTTATAAGAAGGTCTTTTTTTTCATAGAGAAAATGACCCATGCTATCGGAGAGATCACTCCGGGAAGCGAATATGTGCTTCATGAGTACCAAGGGAAAGAATTCGGATCGCCCATATGTTACGAAATCATATTTCCTGATCTGGTCAGGAATTTTACAAAAAAAGGCGCCGATTTTTTGGTGACTATAACGAATGATGGGTGGTACGGGAAATCCTCAGCCCCGTATCAGCATTTCGCCATTGCTGCCGTAAGGGCGGTGGAGAACCGACGTTATCTGCTCAGGGCAGCCACCACAGGGGTGAGCGGAATTATCGATCCCTATGGACGGATAATCTCCCGTTCTGAGATGATGACACAGACTTATCTCACGGGAACCATCCTCCCCCTCAACAATCTGACACTTTATACAAAATGGGGAGATGTCTTGCCTTTTCTCAGCTTGACATTAGGAGTTCTCTTCCTTATCCTAGCTATGGTCATTAAAAAAAACGGCAGAAAAAGAACATCCGATGAATGAAAGTCCAACTGAGTTAACTACAAGAATAAAAGAGGTCCTTTCTCTATTCGATGAAGTCAGAGGTTTTCTTTGACCTCCCTAGAAAAAAATCAGAACTCCAAAAGATAAAAGAGCAGCTCGCCTCTCCTGAAGTCTGGAAGGATCAAGAGAAATCCCAGTCCCTCCAGAGAACCAAAAAGACTCTGGAACAAAAGATCGCCCTTTTCTCTCGTATTTTTGAAAAAAAAGAAGAGCTCGAGGTGTTGCTCGAGCTTAGCGAAGAAGGGGAAGACGTACTCGACGAGATAAAGAAAAATTTATCAGTCTTCGAAGAAGAGTTGGAAGAGGTCAGGCTGCAAACTCTCTTCGATGAAGAAGATGACCATCGAAATGCCATTCTGACTCTGCATCCGGGAGCTGGAGGTACGGAATCTCAAGACTGGGCCCAAATGCTTCTCCGTATGTACCTGCGGTATGCCGAAAGAAAAGGATTCGAGGCCGACGTCCTCGACCTGCTTCCTGGAGAAGAAGCTGGACTCAAGAGTGCGACCGTTCGGTTTGTAGGAGATTATGCCTATGGATACCTAAGCCAAGAATCCGGAGTCCACCGGCTCGTTAGAATCTCTCCCTTTGACGCGAACAAAAGACGCCATACCTCTTTCGCTGCCGTTTTTGTCTATCCTGAAGTCGAAGATGACATCGAAATCGAAATTTCTCCTGATGATCTGAGAGTAGACACTTACCGTGCCTCTGGTCACGGAGGTCAACATGTGAACGTCACTGACTCGGCGGTAAGGATTACCCATATTCCCACAGGAATCGTGGTGCAGTGCCAGAACGAAAGATCACAACACAAAAACAAGGCCACTGCTATGAAGGTGCTCAGAGCGAGGCTTTACGAAATGGAAAAGAAAAAGAAGCTGGAAAAACTCGAAAAGCTCGAAGATGCCAAGTCGGATATCGCATGGGGAAACCAGATCCGCTCCTATGTGCTTCATCCCTACCGGATGGTCAAAGACCTGAGAACAAAAGTGGAGATCGGGGATGTGGAGAGGATTTTAGATGGAGATATCGATGAGTTCGTCAAATCCAGTCTTCTTCAAAGGAAAGAAAAAATTTCATAGGCGAAGCTAAAGTTTTTTTGCCTCTTCCCAGACTCTGTCCATATCTTCCAAGCTAGCCTGTCTCAATTCCTTTCCTTCTTCTTTCAGCTTCTTTTCTACGAATTGGAACCTCTGGATAAATCTTTTGTTGGCCTGGTTCAGGGCAATTTCAGGATTGACTCTCAAATGCCGAGAAACATTGACCAATGAAAACAGGACATCTCCGATCTCCTTGAATATCCCTTCTTCATTTTCTTCCTGAACGGCCCTTTCCAGCTCAGCGATCTCCTCCTTAACCTTGTTAAGAACATCTTGAAAATTCTTCCAGTCAAATCCAAAGGAAGATGCTCGAAGACCGATCTGAAAGGAAGCGAGCAGGGAGGGTGCAGTTTTTGGTATTCCATCAAAAAGAGACGCTCTTTTTTTCTCTTTCTGTTTCTTTCGGTTCCAAGCTTCCCATACTTCATCAGAATTCTCGATACGCTTATCGCCAAAAACATGGGGATGCCGCCGAATCATCTTCATGTTGATTCCATCGAGAATATCCGAAATGGTGAATTCCCCTTTTTCCTTGGCGAGTCTGGCTAAAAAAACGATTTCCATCATCACATCCCCGAGTTCCTCGGCGAGCCATCGATAATCTTGAGAATAAAGAGCGTCTATGGCTTCGTAGACTTCCTCCAAGAAATAATTTGCGATGGTTCTCTCATCCTGCTCACGGTCCCAGGGGCATCCATTCACTCCCCTCAAATCGTCCAGAATTTCGACCAATCTACTGAATTTTTGACCCGATTTTTTAGAATTTTCCATGATTCCGCTACCTTGAATTATTTCATACGATGGTGTACTATTTTTTACCAGCTCAACCAACATAGGTCAAGCAGGAGCAAATTTCAATCCAGCTAACGAGCTGAAATACCCACACAATGGAAAAAAAATGAACGAAAATAAAAAGACAAAAAAAGAACAGTCAGAAAAGGAAAATAAGGAGGAGGTTCCATTTGTTCTCCCCCCTCTCGAATTCAGTTCTCTCGTTCTTCCCTTTTTTACCCAGGGATTGCTCTCTCTCGGGCAGATCAAGGAGGAAAAGGAAAAGGAGGATGCTCAAAATCTTTCTCTAGCAAAAAGAATGATTGATTTGCTTGATTTGCTCCAAGAAAGAACAAAGGGAAACTTGAAACCTGAAGAAGAACAATTCATAAAATCCAGCCTTCATCAACTCAAATTGTCCTACATGGAAAAAGCAAAAATCATAAAATTATGATTTCATGCAAGTCATAAAGGGCTTAAAACACCTCCCTTCCTTCTCAAAAAAATGCATTGTCGCTATAGGTAACTTCGATGGTATCCATCTAGGTCATCAGAAAATTCTCGAAACACTGGTCAGAGAAGCAAGAAAGCACAGCCTCTTTTCTCTTCTTTTGACTTTTTACCCTCATCCTGAAAACGTCTTAGGGAGCGGAAAAGTGAAAATGCTTCAAACACTCGACCAACGATTGAGCGAAATCGAAAAATATGGCGTACGGTATGTCGTCGTATCACCCTTTGATCAAAAATTTGCCGACACTCCAGCAGAAAAGTTTATCCGTTCTCTTGTTTTCGCTAAGCTTAATGCCAAAGAGATCATCGTCGGAGAAAATTTCCGGTTCGGACAGAATAGAGAAGGCGACATATCAAAACTCAGATCTCTTGCAGGTGAACTCAATTTTAAAGTCTGGTCGATTCCTCCTGTTGTCAAGGAAGGCTATGTGGTCAGCAGCAGCCTGATACGAGAATTTCTCCAAAAGGGAAATCCCGAAAAAGCGAACCTCCTCATCGGAAGACCCTATGAAATTGAAGGGAAGGTCATCAAAGGAAAATCCAGAGGAAAACATCTCGGTTTTCCTACTGCTAACATCTATCCTCTCAATGAGATCGTCCCAAAAGGCGTGTTTATCTCGCAGGTGGGAATCAGGTCAAAAATCTGGCCTGCGGTAACGCATGTGGGCAGCAAGCCGACATTTAATGATGATGACATCCATATCGAATCATATATTATGAATTTCAAGGATAACCTCTATGGAGAGAGAATTCGCATTCTTTTTTTGAGAAAAATCAGAGATGAAAAAAAATTCGAAACTCCGGAGGATCTGTCTCTTCAAATAAAAAAAGATATTGAATCAGCGAAGAAGCATTTTCACATAGAGGACCCGCAAATCCCGAGCACTTGTTGATAATTCCAGTTGACTTTTTGCCAGAGATGATGCATTTTTTTAGTGATTTTCATGATCGGAAACCCTATAAAGTCCTATCCACGAAGGGTGCTGATTTTTAAAAAAAATACGGATTATCCACGAGTTTTTATGAACGATTCAGAGAGGTCAGGAGCCGGCAATATGAAAGAAAAAGTCAAAGCCAAAGTTATGGATGCTCGTAAAATAAAGCGAGCTCTCCATCGCATAGCAACAGAGATTATCGAACGCAACCGTGATCTCAACAACTTGGTCATCGTAGGGATCAGAACCAGAGGAATCTACCTTGGCAAAAGGATGTCAAAGATGATAAGGGAACTGGAAAAGATTGAAATCCCGGTCGGGGTTTTGGACATCACTTTATACAGGGATGACTTCTCCGAACTCGAATCCCAGCATATGGTTAAAAAGACGGAAATCAATTTTTCGGTGACAGATAAAGATGTCCTTCTCGTCGATGATGTTCTTTTCACAGGGAGGACCATCCGAGCAGCCATGGATAGTTTGATCGATCTTGGCCGTCCGAAAACCATCCAGCTTCTTGTCCTCATCGACCGAGGCCATCGGGAACTCCCTATCCGTGCTGATTACGTGGGAAAATTTCTGCCCACATCAAAACGAGAAATCGTCCAGGTTCATCTGAAAGAGATCGATGAAAGTGACGAGATTCTGATAACAGAACCCGCTGAATTCGAATAGGAGAAACCACGTGTCCTTTCAACACAAACATCTCCTGGGAATAGAAACCCTGTCAAAAGAGGACATTTTGACCATACTGGAAACCGCGGAATCTTTTTTAGAAATTTCCACGCGAGAAGTAAAAAAAGTGCCTACGCTCAGAGGAAAGACGATTATCAACCTTTTCTTCGAGCCGAGCACGAGGACAATAAGCTCTTTCGAACTCGCTGCCAAAAGATTGAGTGCTGACATCGTTAATTTCAGCAGGCAGACCAGCAGTGTTATCAAAGGAGAAACGTTGAAGGACACAGTCCTGAACCTGGAAGCCATGCAATCCGATGCCATTATTATCCGGCATTCCTGTCCTGGTGTTCCCCACTATATCAGCACCTTCTGCCGGTCTCCAGTTATAAATGCCGGAGATGGAGCCCATGAACATCCCACTCAAGCCCTTCTGGATGCCTTCACCATTAATCAGGAAAAAAAGAAACTCGATGGTTTGAAAGTTCTGATTGTCGGAGATATTCTGCACAGCCGAGTGGCGCGCTCCAATATTTTTCTACTGAACAAATTGGGGGCAAGAATAGTCTGTGTCGGTCCTCCACCCTTACTGCCTCTGGAATTTGCTAAATTAGGAGTGGAATTGGATTACAACTTCGATAGAGCTATCGAAGGAGCTGACGTAGTCATGATGCTCAGGATCCAGCTGGAACGACAACAGAGGAATTATTTCCCATCTTTGCGCGAATACAGGGAAGTATTCAGTCTGACCCGAAAAAGATTCCGGCGTGCAAAAAAGAATGCCATAATTATGCACCCGGGACCGATCAATCGAGGAATCGAGATATCCACGGATCTGGCTGACTCGACAAAATCTGTCATCCTCAGACAGGTCGAAAACGGCATCGCCGTAAGGATGGCAGTTCTTTACCTACTGCTTGGAGGAAAAGAACGTGAAACTACTGATTAAAAACGGCAGGGTCATCGATCCCTACTCAGGAACAGACGAAACACTCGATATTCTACTCGATAAAGGAAAAATCGCAGACATAAAGCCGAGAATCGAAGGAAAAGATCTCAGAGTAATAGATGCTTCTCGCCTGGTAGTAGCTCCTGGATTCATCGACATGCACGTCCATCTCCGAGAGCCTGGATATGAGGATAAAGAGACCATAAAAACAGGTGCTCTGGCGGCCGCCAAAGGAGGATTCACATCCATCGCCTGCATGCCCAACACCGCTCCGGTCAACGACAATCGTGGAGTGACTGAATATATCCTATCAGAGGCGAAGCGGAATGCTGTGGTCAATGTGTTCCCGATTGCTGCTGTCACCAAAGGCCTATGTGGCGAAATTCTGACCGATATGGCAGATCTGAATGCCGCAGGAGCCATAGCCTTCACTGATGACGGACACCCGATAGAAAACAGCCTTGTGATGCGCAGGGCCTTAGAGTATTCCAAGCTACTCGAGACTTTGACCATCGATCACTGCGAAGACAGAAATCTCAGCCGCGAAGGGATCATGCACGAGGGATATTATTCCTATAAACTCGGGATAAAAGGGATCCCCGCCTCGTCTGAGGAAATTATGGTTGCCCGTGATATCATCCTGGCAAAAAAAGCAGACGCCAGGGTCCATATCGCCCATCTCAGTGTCAAGGGCTCCGTGGATCTTCTCATAAAGGCGAAGAAGGAAAAGGTAAAAATTACCGCAGAGGTCACACCCCATCACCTCTTGTTGAATGATTCCCACATGGAAACCTTCAACTCCGATTATAAAGTCAATCCGCCGCTCCGGAGCAGCGATGATGTCAGTGCACTTTTGGAGGCTATAAAAGAGGATTACATCGACGTTTTCGCTACTGACCACGCTCCCCATACCCCTGATGAGAAGGATGTAGAAATCGATCAGGCACCTTTCGGCGTCAATGGCTTGGAAACGGCAGTCTCTCTTCTGCTGGACAAGCTGGTCAACAAAAACATCATAGGTATTGATAAGTTCATCGCTATGATGTCTTCCAATCCGGCCAGAATCCTTGGGTTAGAAAACAAAGGGAGAATAGCTGTTGGCACAGATGCTGACCTGACTATCCTCAAACTCCATCAGGAAGTCGTGGTCGACAAAAACCAATTTCGCTCCAAAAGCCGGAATACGCCCTTTCACGGATGGAAGTTGAAGGGTGCGCCTGTTATGACCATCGTCGGAGGAAAAATCGTTTATCCGTAAATATCCCATGACTGTAAAGTGGATTTCTCTTGAAAAAAGAATAGGATATTCTTTCAAAAACAAAGATTTGATCCAACAAGCCCTCACTCACAGTTCTTTTGCCTATGAAAGCCAGGAAAGCGAAATAACAGACAATGAAGTCCTTGAATTCTTGGGGGATTCTGTATTAGGCTTGATTGTGGCTGATTTTTTGGTCTCAGAATTTCCTTCCCTGTCCGAAGGTGAACTCTCCAAACTCAAATCGGCAGCAGCCAGAACCCCCTCTCTTTCTTCCTTTGCAAAAAGAATCAAACTCGACCGATATGTTCTGCTCGGAAAAGGCGAAGAGAAAAGCGGTGGCCGCAGGAAAAGAACCATCCTGGCAGGCACCTTCGAGGCGATAATCGCTGCCATCTACCTAGACGGAGGGCTCGCCAATGCGAGGGTTTTCCTTTGGGGGCTGCTAAATTCTTTTTACAAGAAAGTCAACGTCGAGAAATTCCTGATCAACAACTATAAATCCGCATTACAGGAGTATTTTCAGAAGGAAAGCCTCCCAGCTCCAGTGTACAAAACACTCACAACCAAAGGACCTGATCATAAAAAGCAATTCATCGTAGAAGTATTTCACAAAAAGAAATCTCTTGCCAAAGCCACGGGTAGCTCCAAAAAAGAAGCCGAACAAAATGCCGCACAGAAAGCACTCAAGAACTTGATGGGAAAGAAAATAAAGTTCTTCACACCGGATACTTTTCTTTTGAGAAAAAAACGATGATTGAATCTTATACATTTGGTCGGATGATCATTTCTGGAAAGGCTTACACATCGGATTTGATCATCTACCCGGATAGGATCGAGCCCTCTTGGTGGAGAAAAACAGGGCATCGGCTCTGTTTGCAGGATATCCAGGACGTTCTTGAAGAAGAGCCCGACATCCTCGTCGTTGGGACAGGATACCTAGGAATGATGAAAGTCGATGAAGAGGTCAAAAGATATGCAGAATCCCATGGATTCCATCTCATCGTTGAAAAAACAAAGAAGGCCGCAGAAACTTACAACTCTCTTTATGGAGAAAAAAAGACTGTAGGCGCCTTTCATCTCACCTGTTAAACACCTTATAATACATTTTTTTTTCGGGGCATTGTGTGGACACATCCCCAGAATAAATCCATGCGTTTTATCGGGCTCTTCAATTTTGTGTGAGCACAATTTTTTGCCCTGGATGATTCAGATCCTTTATAAAGACCTGACATTGTTTTTTTGTTGATAACTTTATAAGATAGAGAAGAAGACGGATGGCGAAATGCTCAAGATGCGGTAAGCGTAAGGCCAAAAGATTCTGTCCGGCTCTAGGGCAGTCAATCTGCAGCCTCTGCTGCGGCCAACTCAGAGAAAAAGAACTTCACTGTCCTGCCGACTGTTCTTACCTCTCCAAACACAAATCCTATCAGGAAAAAAGAATCATCGAAAAAAGACATACACCACCCCGGCAGACATTCGGAGAAGAAGATATTTTAAAAGATGAACGAATGGCCTGGCTGGCTTTTCATGTCGAGGCACCCATAAAAGAATATGCCGAGAAAAATCCTTCTCTCAGTGATAAAGATGCTTTGCTGGCTCTGGAGTATGTCAGAAACAAGACCGAAAAAGACAAAGGTCTTGTCCTCATGCCTGATAAGAGCCTGAAACCTCGGAATGACCTTGGTGAAGCGGTTTACCAGGCGATAGAACAGTGTAAATATGAAGGACGGATCATCGTACCTGGAAAATCCCAAACTTATTCGAGGGAAGAAAAGCTCAAAGTGCTTGATAGAATCATTGCAGCCGCTAAATACTTTGCAGGAAGCAACCTAGAAGGCCGCAGCTATTTACAGGCGGTTGAGAAAAGGTTTTCAAAAATTCAAGATATGAGTCAGCAGAAAAAAGTCCTCACGATGCCTTAGCTTCCTTACCCTGACTCATAAATACAGCGATGAAATTCAGCTCAGGAATATTGCTGCAAACGATCTTGGCTACCGCAGCAATCGGCACTGAAAGAATCATCCCGGGAATCCCCCACAGCCAACCCCAGAAAAAAAGGAAAAAGAGAATGACGAGAGGGCTGAGACCCAAACCTTCTCCCATCAGCCTAGGTTCAACGAAATTTCCCATTAACTGCTGAATCAGAGTGAGAATGATCAGAATCCAGAAAGCAGGCCAAGCGCTGTCGAACTGAAAAAAAGCTATGATCACAGGGAATCCGGTTGCAAAGAATGAGCCAATATTAGGAATATAATTCAGTACGAAAGTCATAAATCCAAACAGTATGGCAAAATCCACTCCAAAAAGCAGGAGTACGATCAAAGCAAATAAACCTGTGAAAAAACTCACCACTGTCTTTATAGCCAAATACCTTTGAATCTGATTGTCGATATTATAGATAACTTGGCTGACTTTTGAAGCTCTCTCCACATTGAAAGACCTTTCGATCTTTGGAATCATTTGGCCTCTTCCAGCTAATATGAAAATGAGGAAAAGAAGAATCAAAAAAATATTTGAAACGAATGATAAAAACGGGCCCAGGGCATCGAGAAGAATACCTGCTGTTTTGCTCAAATCGAACTGTCTCACCCAATCGATTGTCTGCCATTCTGGTCCGGAAAGATTATACTTGTCTTGAAAAGAAGTCAAAATGGAGTCAATTTTTTGGCTGTATTTCGGCAGTTCGCCGGCAAAGGATTTCCCACTGGAATAAATGAGCGATCCCAAAAGATAGAGGATAAGAAACGTAAGGATCATAATGAAAATAATAGAAACCATCTTGGGGACTTTAAGTCGAGTCAAAAAATCCAGCAAGGGAGCGAGCACAAAGGAAAGAAAAACTGCAAGAGAGAAGGGAAACAGCACCGGTTTCGCTAAACGAAGGACCACGCCTCCTATAAAAATCACGATAATCACTAAGCAAACCGTGATAACTTTGTTTTCTTTCACCGGTAATCTCTTGATTACAATTATATTCAAACCTTAAAGAAAACAAAAGTCATTGGCAGTGATTCTTTATTCTGTAACACCAAATGTCAAATCTCCTCTATAAAGGTGAACATAAGGTAAGGAATATCACCCCTCTAATCACCTAGAAAGGCGATTGACCCCTGTTCTCCCCTGAATAAAATCATGGTGAGGAGAGGATACACATATATATGTGAATAGATATTGAGTGACAAAAATGACATGAAAATACTGATAGCCGAAGACGATTGCATCTCCTGTAACGACCTTGAAAAGCACCTCAAAGAATGGGGTTATGATATCGTCACGGCCAGCGATGGGATTGACGCTTGGGAGCTTGCTAAATCCAATACGTTCCGGCCAACCATTCTCGATTGGAATATGCCCGGTTTAAACGGGGCCGAGCTTTCCCAGAGGATCCGCTGTGAATACCAAAAAGATGTTTGACGAGAAACATATTTTCGATAATCTGAAGGGAGATGAGGAAAACTCCCAAAGACAGCAGGATTCCCTGAATCTCGAAAAAAAGCTGCAGATCGAAAGAGCCTATCTCGATCAATTGTTCGAAAGTGCACAAGAGGCAATCGTCCTTGCCGACAGAGAAGGCAATGTGATCAGAGTCAACAGTGAATTCACAAGACTGTTCGGATATACGAAAGATGAGATCATAGGACATCATATCGACAGACTGGTCGCTCCAGAGGATTGTAAAGAACAAGCATTGTTCATCACCCAGCGCACAGCTCATGGGGAAAGGATGAGGCTGGAAACAATTCGGCGCCGGAAAGATGGGCGGTTGATCAACGTTTCCATCTTATCAGCACCTATAGTTGTGGAGGGCAGGTTAGAAGCTATCTATGGCATCTACCGGGATATCACCGAACAGAAAAAGATCATTGACGAATTAAAAAACTCAGAAAAGAGATTTCATGATGTGGCGCTCAGCTCCGCAGACTGGATTTGGGAAGTCGAAAAAGGATGGAAATACACATTTGCCTCTGGGCGGGTGAAACAGCTCCTCGGATACACACCTGAGGAGATAATCGGCAAAACACCTTTTGACCTGATGTTGTTGGAGGAAGCAGACAGAGTCAAAAACATTTTTAGCAAAATTGCTGAGGAACAAAAACCAATCGTCGATCTGGAAAACTGGAACCTGACGAAGGATGGGAGGAGAGTCTTGCTGCTTACCAATGGCGTCCCCATTCTGGATGACAGTGGAGAACTGCTGGGATATCGAGGTGTGGATAAAGATATAACCGATCGAAAATGGGCTGAAGAAAAGCTGAAAAAGAATGAAGAAAAGTACAGGTTGATTTTTGAGTCGTTCCATGATGTTTACTACCGAACTGATAAAAATGGAGTGATCACAGAGATAAGTCCATCGGTTTTCAACCAAGCAGGCTATCGGCCAGAAGAAGTCATCAATCATCAGGTAACGGATTTTTATAGCAATCCGGATGACCGCGATGTTCTGATGAAAAAGCTTCGAGAAGACGGATTTGCGAACGATTATGAATTGTCCCTCATGACAAAGGACGGAAGAAAAATTGAGGCTTCGGTCAATGCAAGGATTCTCCGAGATGAAAACGGGAAGAGTATCGGAGTTGAAGGTGTTCTGCGCGATATCACCGAACGCAAACGGGCAGAAGCAGCATTGAGGAAAAGCGAAGAACGTTTTAGAAACATCTTTACAAAGTCACCAATAGGGATTGAACTGTACGATACTCTTGGAAACCTTATCGAAGCCAATGAGGCAAGTCTGAAAATATTTGGAATCCAGAATCCAGAAGAAGTCACCAGGCTCAATCTATTCCAGAATCCAAACCTGCCGGAACAAGTGAGGAACGATCTGTTAAAGGGGGAACCTGCCAGATGTGAGGTCTTACATGATTTCGAAAAAATCAAAGAATTAAACCTCTATGAAACATCAAAAAGCGGATCTATCTATCTTGATGTGGTGATTACCCCCATAGGCAAGGAGGGACAGAGGTCTTCTTTTGGATATCTTGTCCAGATCCAGGATATTACCGAACGAAAGATCACAGAGGAAGCCCTCCAGAAAGAGGCCGTCAAACTTTCGGCCATGATCTCTGGAATGGAAGAAGGCGTGATTTTTGCCGACGGAGAAGATAGAGTCATCGAGGTGAATGACTATTTCCTCCGAATTGCCGAAAGAGAAAGATCAGAAGTCATAGGTCAGAGCCTTTGGGATTTCCATCCGGAAATTTCTTCCCAGAAATTGAAGAATTTGATCCAGGATTTTCGTTCCTCTCCCAATGCTCAGCCCATGATTATACAGAGTCCAATCTTTGACCTGGAGTCGATCATTCGGCTGCAACCTATTTATTTCAAAAGCCGATATGAGGGGATCATCGTCAACTTGGTAGATGTCACAGAGCTTGTTACCGCTCAGAGGCAGGCACAAAGTGCCGATCAAGCAAAAAGTGAATTCCTCGCTAATATCAGCCATGAAATCCGCACTCCAATGAATGGAATTCTGGGTATGACTGACCTCGTTTTGGAGACAGACTTGTCTCCTGAACAGGAAGAATACATCACTGGAATTAAGAAGTCAGCTGAATCGATGATGACTCTCATCAACGACCTTCTGGACTTCTCGAAAGTAGAGGCGAGAAAAATTGAGTTCGAATCCATCAGTTTCAACGTGCATGATTTCCTGTACGAAACGGTTTCTCCTCTGGCTTTGGATGCCTATAAGAAGAAATTAGATCTCGTCTGCGACGTTCCCAAAGAGCTCCACTACAAGGTTATCGGGGATCCTGGCCGATTAAAACAAGTTCTTATCAATCTCCTCTCCAATGCTTTGAAATTTACCAACGAGGGCGAAGTGGTGGTTTCGGTGGCCGAGGATCTGCGGACAAAAAAAAGTGTTCGACTCCTCTTTTCTGTTCAGGATACGGGGATGGGTATTGCCAAGGAAAAACAGAAAATAATCTTCGATGCTTTCGCCCAAGCCGATGGTTCAATGACACGTAAATTTGGAGGAACCGGATTAGGACTTTCTATATCCCGTCAATTTGTCGAACTAATGGGCGGAAATATCTGGGTGGAAAGTGAAGTCGACAAAGGAAGCACATTCTTTTTTACCGCAGAACTCGGGCTCGATTCGAGACCTCTAGAGGAGAAGCTCGAATATGGAAAGTATCAGATCGGGAACATTTCCCTTCTTATAGTCGATGATAACGCTACCACCCGGAATATGGTCAAAAAGATGCTTTCAGACTGGCAGATAAGAATTATGGAGGCAGAAAGCGCCGGGGAGGCACTGACCATAATCGACAAATCAAGCAGAGAAGACAAGCCTTTCACTCTTTATCTCATCGATGCCTATCTTCCGGGGATGGAAAGTTTCATCCTTCAGGATCACATGAAACACAACCCCGATATGGCACGAAGAACGGTGATGATGCTCGCCTCATCCAGTCACAAAGGAGATGCCACTCCCTGGCAGAGACTGGGCTCACCTGGAAGTATCACCAAACCAATCAGACAGGATTCACTCTTGGAAACCTTTGATTCTATCTTGACAAGAATTCAAGACGAAGATATTACAGCAGACCCCTCTTTTTCACCCGAACGACAAGCTGAACCTCGAACGGCGAATCCCCCTGTCGAGATGACGACTCCACAGGAAAGTTCAGCACCTCCGGCTGCAGAGGAAGAGGCCAAGGCAACAAAAAGTTCCTATCGGATCCTGATTGCTGAGGACAATATCGTCAATCAAAAAGTGGCCTATTTTATGCTTGAAAAACAAGGTCACCAAGTGAAAGGAGTCAGGGACGGAAAGGAAGCAGTGAATGCAGTAGAGAAAGGAATCTTCGATGTGATTTTGATGGACATCCAGATGCCCAATATGAATGGCTTTGAAGCAACCACCGCCATCAGGAAGAGAGAAAAACAAACAGGAGGGTATATCCCCATCATCGCAATGACAGCCCATGCTATGAAGGGCGACCGTGAGATGTGCTTAGAGGCAGGCATGGATGATTATGTCTCAAAACCCCTCAAGGCAAACGAATTATTTTCAAAAATTGAAACAGTCGTCCAAAAATTCGCCAAACCGCCAAAATAGATGGATGATCATGAATAAGCACAAATTGTCAAACAGAGAAGACTTGATAAAAGTATTGATCGCAGAAGATAACCTTGTATCGGCAAAAATTTTACAGAAAAACATCGGGGGGTGGGGATATGATGTGGTCGTGGCCCAAGACGGAGAGAAAGCCTGGAAAGTCTATCGGGACGAAAACATTGGACTTGCCGTTCTGGATTGGATGATGCCCAAGATCAACGGCATCGATTTATGCAGAAAAATCCGCCATACTAGTCATAACGAGGAAAACAAAGAATACACTTACGTGATTCTGCTTACGGCAAAGGACCAGCAGAACGATCTTATAAAAGGTTTTTCAGCAGGGGCAGATGACTACATAACCAAGCCTTTCAATCGCCATGAATTGAAAGCTCGCCTTAAAACAGGAAGGCGCATCATCGATCTACAAAGGCAGCTCAAAGAACAAGCAGATAGCGATAGTCTGACAGGCCTTTGGAATCGGAAAAGGCTGTTCAAGTTGCTCGAGAAGGAGATCAACCGCGCCCAGCGAGAAAACCATCCCTTAGCCACACTCATGATCGATGTGGACAATTTTAAAATAATTAACGACACTTACGGGCATCACTGCGGGGATGCGGTTCTCCTTGAGATTTCCTCCCGGCTTCGGAAATGCGTTCGTAATTATGATGAAATCTGTAGAATTGGCGGGGATGAGCTTTTTGTCATCCTCCCTAATTGCAGCAGAGCCATGACCGAGAAAATTGCCGAAAGGCTTCGACAGAGCATATCTGATAAGAAAATCCAAACAGATCTCGGTGCACTCGACGTAACAATCAGTCTCGGAGGGGTCTCATCGGAAACATTTCCTGATTTGCATCCGGAAACACTGGTCATGGCAAGCGATGAAGCTCTCCTTAAGTCAAAAAGCAAAGGCCGCAATTGCGTGCTTATTAAAAAAAAGGATAAAATGTGAGTCAAAATGTCAGAATCAAAAGATTTGAATCCTGCACAACCGATCGATCTTCCCTCCGCTTTAGAACGAATCGGCGGGGACGAGTCTCTTCTTCAGGAGTTGATCAACATCTACGTTGAAGATTTTCTGGAAAAAAATGATCTTCTCAGAAAGGCAATCGATCACGGAGATTTCACCACGATTAGAGAGATAGGTCACAGCCTCAAAGGCTCCTCCGGAAACTTGAGTTTAACCTATCTCCACAAAACATCCTATCAAATCGAGATGGCAGGGAGAGAGGAAGACATCGAACGCGCCAGGTATCATTTTCAACTGCTCAACAAGCAATTTACAGAACTCAAAAATTTTTTCCCATCCCGGAGAAATCAAGCTCATGAATAGCCAGCCTGAAATACTCTCGGCAATCCAGGCTCGCTGAATGCAAAAGATATGAAGGGAAAAAAGAACCTCGGCAAAACTTTCCCCATCGATCTCGCATCGGTGATGGAAAGGGTCGGAGGGGACGAGGCCTTTCTCGGTCAATTGATCGACATCTACATAGAGGATTTTGCCGTGAAATACGGGCTTTTGAGAAAAGCCGTGGAACAAAGAGATTTTAAAAGCATCGAAATGATTGGACACAGTCTGAAGGGATCCTCAGGAAATTTAAGCCTGGATGGCCTGTATGAGACATCATCTGAAATAGAAATTTCAGGAAAAAAAAAGGAGATCCAACGAGCCGAGATTCTTCTTGAACAGCTCATTAAAGAATTCGGGAAATTACAGGACATCATCCCCCTCCATTCTCCAAATCTCAAAAAACACAATTTAGCTCACCAGCCCGAGGCTCTGAAAAACCCTCAAATCAGGATACTTGCTGCGGATGATTCTGTTCCTAATCAGATCCTTGTCAAAGTCTGTGCCACTCATGCTGGCTTCAACATTGACATCGCCAGCAATGGACAAGAGGCCGTCGATCTTTATAAGGAAAAATCATATTCGATCATTTTTTTAGATATACATATGCCTGAAGTCGATGGATTTGAAGCTCTTAATCTGATACGGAAATATGAATATGAAAACGTCCTCCCAAGGACTCCGGTCGTTGCGCTGACAGGTTCCACCTTCCAAGAGAAGGGAACAACGTGCTTGGATGCAGGCTTCGATGACTTTATCGAAAAATCATCTTTTCGGTCAGTTTTGATAGAGACTATAAATAAGCACGTAAGAAAAGCAAATTTCAAGAAAGAAAAAATTGTCCTGGATGAAACTCTTCTTCCCCTGATTCCTGGATATCTCCAGAGCAGGAAAGACGACATAAGAAAAATAAAAACAGCTCTCGATAAGAGGGATTTTAACAAAATCGAGGACTTAGGGCACAAGATGAAGGGCTCTGGCAAATGCTATGGTTTTGAGAAGATAAGCACCTTGGGTCACCAAATCGAGCTTTCAGCAAGAGAGAAAAAGACCAGGGAAATCGAAAGATTGATAGGCCAGATGCAGGACTATCTGCTCAACCTCCACTACGAATAGCCGAATGACTCCTCCTGGTCAGGAATCCAGTTTTTTGGCGCGGGCTGCCAGATTCTTTAAATACTTCTCCCCTACTTCTTCTTTGCCTTCCTCTATCTTCATCACTCCGCAGACATAGTTTTCAACCAGGGCCAAGAAAATATTGTGGTAATACCTGTCCTCGATCTGATACCCTGATGAAATCTTCTGGACATTCGATGATCCCTTTGCCTCGAGGAATTGGTCGAACATACTTTGAGCCGCTTCTGGATTCTCTCCCTCAATCAGAAAACAATCAAAAGAAATCCCATCCACTTCGTAGTTGGCTAAATATCCGTCATGCAGAAACCGATAGCCCATAAAATTCTTAAGGATATACTTTTCTGAATTGGGTAAGCGTCCTTCCTCAGGGAAGGCCTTGAGCGACGCAGGAAATCCGCCTTTGTCAGCGACTCTTTCCGCGATATCCTCTGATAATACTTTGAGCGTTTTTTCTGCATTTTCCCCGCAGTCAAAACAGAGGAGCTTGACATAATAACGCCCCACCAGAAAATTCAACGCTCCCTCTTCCACGTAACCCTGGGTCCCAATAGAGACAAACTCATTATCGGGATATCGTTCTGCGCTGTAGATCCCAAAGGAATTTTTATGGTTTCCCATGTCATATATTTCAACCGCAACCGTATCCGAAGCATCGCTCTTCTTGTATTCGGCAACAATCAATTCCTTAAAACCATATGAGAGATATATCTCAGCTGCCCCGTTTATATATTCAAACAGATTTTCTGGATAATATATCTGAGGAGTGTCTTCGGGAGCCAGTCCTTCCACGGCAGGCAAAAGGGCTCTCAGGGACTGTTCATTCCCCCACTCATTCCAGCTCAGCATCGAATTTGGCAGGGAGAGGATAAGCAGACAGAGGAAGAAAATTCCTCCACAGAATTTGTGGTTTTTTATATCCATGGCCTTCACTCCTATAAGTACGGCAAAAATGGTTTCACTGTCTTTTTTACCAGATTTCATAAAAAATTGCATCTGTTCAAAGCATCGAGTTTGCGTTTATTTGAAGATGCGGTAAGGTGACAAACGCTCTCAAGCCATGTTGACATAACCTATGGGAGAGAGTAACTTTAGACCAGAGAGGTGAAAGAAAAGAGTCCCATGTCAAGAGTGGTTATTGTCAAAGGGAAAAGGGATCTCTCCTTGGGAAAAGAACTGAACATAAAGACTTTGATCCAAATGTATGAACGAGGACTGGCTGTGCTCACCGGACAGAACAGCCAAAACGATATTTTTAAAACCATTTTTCCGTCAGAGAGTAAGATCGGAATCAAAATCAACACCATCGGGGGGAAAAATATCTCCACGCGACCAGAGACTGCGCTCTGTCTAGCCGATATGATTACTAAAAGTCACATTCTAGATAGGAACGTCATTATATGGGACCGTACGAATAGAGAACTCAAGGATGCTGGATATGATTTGAACCTCAATAAGGGGGGGATCAAAATCTTCGGCACAGATACACAGGGTATTGGATACAACAAAAATCTCGTCGCTCACCGAAGTATCGGGAGCCTTTTTTCATCGATCCAGAGGGAGCATATTTCCGCCTCCATAAGCTTGGCCATATTGAAAGATCACGGGCTGGCAGGCATGACTGGAGGGATGAAAAATTACTTCGGTGCCGTTCACAACCCGAATAAATATCATGACACGAACTGCAACCCCTATGTTGCAGATCTGTTTGACTCAGACCTGATAAAGAAAAAGCACAAATTGACCATCTTGGATGCCACAACCGTCCAGTACCACCGGGGTCCTTCCTATCATGCTAAATGGGCCGAGGCACTGGGCACTCTGATTTTCAGTCTCGATCCCGTTGCCGCCGACTTCGTAGGATGGAAGATCATTGAAAAACTCAGAGCAAAAAAAGGGCTCCCTTCTCTCAAAGAGGAGAACAGAGAGCCCTTATATCTCAAGACGGCAGAGAACATAGGCCTGGGAAAGGCCGATCAGAATAAAATCGATATCATCGAGGTGAATGTATAGATGGATAGGAGAAAATTTTTAAAAACCGCCGGAGCAGCCAGTGCCTTAGCGAGCTCGGGTATGGCCTCGGCCTTCATGGATCTTCATGCCTTTAGCGATACAGCAAATTTATCCAAAGTAGAAGCCAGGTATTATAAAAAATATCCAGACCGAGAAATCGAATGCACTCTATGTCCCCGCATGTGCAAACTGGGCGATAAGGAAAGAGGATACTGTGGGGTTAGAGAAAACATCGGAGGGACTTACTACACCTTGGTCTATGGAAAGGCCTGCGCCGTCCACATCGATCCTATCGAAAAAAAGCCCTTTTTTCATTTTCTCCCATCAAGCTCTGCTCTCTCGATCGCCTCAGCAGGATGCAATGTGAACTGCAAATTCTGTCAGAATTGGGAGATCTCCCAAGTCAGACCGGAACAGATCAGGCATTTGGATCTCCCTCCTGAATCTGTGGTGCGCACCGCTGAAAAAAACCGATGTCCGGTTATCGCCTACACATATTCTGAGCCAGTCGTTTTCTATGAATATATGTTTGACACGTCTCTAGAGGCGCGAAAAAAAGATATAAGAAACGTCGTGGTTACCGGCGGACACATCAGTCCCGAACCCCTTGTCGAACTGCTGAAAGTCGTGGATGCGATCAAAGTCGACCTAAAAGCATTCAATCAGAAGTTTTATACGGAATATGTAAGAGGCGAACTCCAGCCTGTACTCGATGCGATAAAGATTATTGCTCAGAGCAAGGTCTGGCTGGAGATCGTCTATCTCGTTATCCCCACCCTCAACCATGCCCCTGATGAAATTCGGCGCCTCTCACAGTGGATACTGAAAGAGATCGGGCCTGACGTTCCTCTGCACTTTTCCCGATTCCACCCGATGTATCTGATGAAAAACCTCCCCCCTACTCCGGTGTCCACTCTTGAGCAGGTCCACCGAGTGGCTGTTAAAGAAGGGCTGCGATATGTTTATATCGGAAATGTCGCAGGGCACAAATACGAAAACACATTCTGTCCCAACTGTGAAAATGTGGTGATCAAAAGAACGATCTATCATATCCAGCAAATGGAAATCGAAAAGGGAAAATGCAAGTTCTGTGGGAATAGAATCCCAGGTGTCTGGGCATAAACGGCTCTATGAACAAACATGTACCGCCCTTTCTATTGGGGTTTCTGGCTCTCTCTTTTCAAATCTTCCTTCTCAGAGAATTTTCCGTTCATTTCTATGGAAACGAGATCACCATCGGTTTCATTCTCGCTTCATGGCTCCTGTGGGGAGGAGTAGGAAGCCTGTATGCCTCTAAACTGAGGTGGGATAGGTCAAAGCTAGCCTCCTTTTATTATCTTGTCATTTTTCTCTTCCCAGTATGTCTCGTTCTGTTGCGCTTCTCCAGATTCCTTCTTCAAACGCTTCCAGGTGAAATTACAGGAATAGTCCCTATGCTCATCCATTCCCTTGTTCTCACCCTTTTTGTCAGCTTTCCCCTGGGAATGATGTTCGTATACAACACCGTATTTCTTGAAGGATCTCTCACTCATGTTTATCTTATGGAATCTTTAGGATCAGCAGCCGCAGGTTTCGCCGTTTACTTCTTTTTCATACCCTTCCTTTCCAATTGGCAGGCCGTTGCAGCAGTGGGAGCACTCTCAGCCTTGTCGATCTTTATGTCCATCGGATACAAAAAACACATGAGCCTCCTCCTGCTTGTTCTTTTTTCCTACGCTGCATTCTGTGTATTCGACTTTCCGAGTCAAAAGATCTACTGGAAGCCCTTTCACCTGATCGAAAGCGAGGATACTCCTTTCGGAAAGCTGCAACTCATCAAAACAGGAGAACAGCTTTCGCTTTACAACAATTCACTTTTGATCTACTCCTATCCAGATCTTGCCTCCTCGGAAGAATCCATTCATTTTGCACTTCTCCAAAAACCAGAAGCAAAATCTGTTCTTCTGATCGGCGGAGGTGCGGGTGGAAGTCTGCAACAGATGTTGAAATATCCCGTAAAACGGGTGGATTATGTAGAGCTTGATCCAGAGATCATCCATCTCAGCCTCGAGTACCTCCCTGAACATGCAAAGCAGAGCTTCAACGATGAAAGAGTACATCTCTTTTTCCAAGATGGGAGAGCTTTCTTGAGAAAGACGGACAGCTCTTATGATATCATCATTCTCAATCTGCCCGATCCATCAACTGCCCAGATAAATCGTTTTTACACCAAAGAATTTTTCCACATGGCCAAGAATGGGCTGGTGCCAGGTGGAATTTTTTCTTTCCGTGTCTCCTCCGCCGAGAATTATATCAGCCCAGAACTGCAGAATTATTTAGCCTCTCTTTATTTCACTCTCAAGGGGGAATTCCCAGTCGTTGAAATCGTACCCGGCGATTCCAATATTTTTCTTGCCAGCACAGGCCAATTAACTCTCGTCCATCAAAAACTCAGCCAAAAAATCGACAGATTGGACCTAAAAAATACTTATGTGAACAAACATTCTCTTTTTTCTCGGCTCGATCCCTTCAGGATTAATCTCTTAAAAGATATCGTTACCGCCGGTGAAAAGACGATCAACAGGGATCTCGTTCCTATCAGTTACTTTTTTAACTCGGTACTCTGGAGCACTCAATTTCAGAACGTCGAAGCGGTCTTTTTTCACCTGTTCTCAAGAATCAGCCGTTTCTGGCTGTTCGATTTTCCCTTGGCGGTCTTTGTCCTGATCCTCATTATTTTTGCCTTGAAGCCCAAAAAGACGTCTTTTTATCTCGTGCCGCTCGCCGTTATGGGGTTGACCACGCTCACCACAGAAATAGCGGTCCTTATCGCCTTTCAGACTTTCTATGGATATCTCTACCAAAAAGTTGCACTCTTGTTTTCCTGTTTTATGATCGGGCTCTTCATGGGGGCTCTTCGAGGAAAAAAAAGAAAAACCAAAGCCTATATCCATTTGCTCCTCATTCAAGCAGGTTTCATAATCCTGCTTCTTTTACTTGAGCTGTTTCTGGAAGCACCGCCTTCGGAATTTTTCTTCTTCATGTTTTTCTTTTTCTTAGGATATCTAGGAGGAGATATGTTCATCGTCTCGAACCATTTGTATCTTGAGCGCAAGAAAAATTTTGGCCTTGGCTATGGCCTCGACCTTCTCGGGTCATTTTTCGGAGCTCTGGTGGCCTCCTCCCTCCTGATACCTCTTTTCGGTATTCCTCTGCTGATAAAATACATTTTTCTCCTCAATTCATTTTGTCTTCTTTTTCTGATTTTTGGGAAAAAGCAATATAAAATCTAACCTGTTGTTAGTTTTTTGGTTCTTTTTTCAATTTTTATAACTCACAGTTAGTTTTCAGGTCTCTCTCTTCCGTTCTGAGTGGGCATGGCTTTTAAGGTTACCTTTGCCATCAGATATGTCCTTCGGATTCCCTCGAAGAACGACCGCGTTTGGAGAAACGTTGTTGGGGGTTCCAAGGGGGTATGTCCCCTTGGTCGCAGGGCGCAGCCCGAGAAGGAGAGGCAGCGAGCACAGCGAGCGTTGGAAGGGGGAAGTCAGTTCCCCCTCCAAGGAGAATCGGGAAGGCTAGATCCTCAATGCCGCTGCAGACATATCTGATAGCTTTTTCCATTAGAGTTGACCCACACAATATGGGAGAGAATCGTTTTTAAGACTTTATAGGATGTTTTGTCGACAAAGCAACCTTTTTTCCACGATAATTTCCTAGGAAGCCAGGCAGGCTCACTATTTCTTTGTCATGGAAATAAGGATACTTCCTTTTTTCGGAATTACCTTGACAGCCCCTATCAATTGTGCTTTACTTTAAAGTTATTTTTCTTTCAGCTTTATAGATAATCTTATGGGTTGAAAGACAATTGCATTATAAGAGCCACCTAAATGCGCATTAATATCTCTCGTAAAAAAATCAGAGATTCTTTCGTTGATAAGGTACAGGAACTCAGCGGACAAAATCTCCTCGCCTGTTATCAATGCGGCAAATGTTCAGCAGGATGTCCTGCAGTATCCGATATGGATATTCTCCCCAATCAAATCATCCGTTTTGCCCAGCTTGGACTGAAGGATGAGCTCCTGGCTTCGAGGGCGATCTGGATCTGTGCATCCTGTATGACCTGCAATTCCCGCTGTCCTAAAGGAATCAACATCGCTGAGGTCATCGAAGCTCTGAGGCAGATTTTGCTTCGTAAAAGAGAAGATCATCTCGATTTAGATGAATTATCTGACAAGGAGAAAGAGGATGTTCCTCCTATCGCCCTTATCAGCTGTATGAGGAAATACACATCATAAGCATCTCCAATGGTCGATAAATCCAACCATTTTATTAACTTAGGGAATCATAATGAAAATATGCTATTATCCTGGTTGTACTCTGAAAAATCATGCAAAGAATTTTGAAGACTCAACGATATGCTCCCTGAATGCCATAGGCATAGAAGTCGATGAACTCGACCGGTGGAACTGCTGCGGAACTGTCTTTTCTCTGACCACCGATGATTTGATCCATCATGTGGCACCCATTCGCAATCTTATCAGGGCTAAAGAAGCCAATTATGATAAGGTCATGACCCTCTGCGCCATGTGTTATAACACCTTGAAAAGAGCAAATGAAAGGGTAAAAGCCGATACGGACAGCCTGGAAATATTAAACAACTTCATGGATAGAGAGAACGTCAAGTACGAAGGAGACGTTCAGATCTATCATCTTTTAGAGTTTTTGAAGAACGAAGTATCATTCGATAGCCTTGCAGAAAGGATCGTCAAGCCTCTAAAAAATCTCAAGATCGCCAGCTACTACGGATGTCTGCTGGTTCGTCCCCAGGAAATCGGATTCGATGACGTCGAAAATCCGACTGTACTCGAAGACCTGATGGCGGTGTTAGGAGCTGATTCTGTGGATTTCCCTTTCAAGACAGAGTGCTGTGGCGCCTACCAGACTGTCGACAGACCAGATATCGTCGCGGAGAGAACCTTTAGGATCCTCTCTTCCGCTCAGAGCCAGGGTGCCGAAGTGGTGGTCGTGAGCTGCCCCCTTTGTGCCTTCAACTTGGACCAAAGACAGAAAAAGACCGCCGAACTCTTTCCGGAATTTAAAAGCATCCCTGTTCTGTACTTCACACAACCTCTGGCGATAGCCCTTGGCTGCCCTGAGAAGACTCTAAGGTTTGACCTTAATTTTATAGATCCCAAGCCTTTGTTTAGGGAAAAAGGATTGATCTGAGGAAAAAATGGTTTATTTCGGAGATTTAAAACCTATAAAGGGCAAGATCCATATCGAAAAAGACAGATGCAAGGGATGTGGATTCTGCGTGGAGTACTGTCCAAAGGAAGTCCTCGAATTATCCGAAGAGTTCAACATCAAAGGGTATCATCCTCCGTTCGTAAAAAACGAGGACGCCTGCTTGTATTGTCAGCTCTGCGAGACCATATGCCCCGAATTCGCAATATTTGTCACCATCAAAGAAGAGGAGGAAGAAGGTGAAAAAGGTGAAAGCAGACCCTAAAGGAGTTTTAACTGGATCCCATTATCTCGATGGAGACTATGCAATTGCCGAAGGAGGACTCGCCGCAGGATGCCGGTTCTTTGCAGGCTATCCGATTACACCTTCCACGGAAACAGCAGAAAGATTTGCCGAAAGAATCCCTTCTGTCGGTGGTGTCTTCATCCAGATGGAAGACGAACTCGGCTCCATCGCAGCCATGATCGGAGCCTCCTGGGGAGGGAAAAAACCCATGACCGTGACATCCGGGCCAGGCTTCTCTTTGATGATGGAAAACATAGGTCTAGCCTGCATGATGGAAACACCTCTTGTCATCGCCAACGTTCAAAGGGGAGGTCCATCCACAGGACTTCCAACCTTGACCGGACAACAGGATATGATGCAGGTGAAGTGGGGATCACACGGCGATTATGAGATTATCGCCCTATCTCCAGATTCTCCCCAAGAATGCTTCGATCTGACTGTGGAAGCTTTCAACCTCTCCGAGACCTACCGAGTCCCCGTGTTTGTGATGACCGACGAGTGCGTGGGACACATGCATGAGAAAGTGGTCATTCCTCCGGCTGAAGACATAGAAATCGTTGAGAGGAAGTGGTACCAAGGTCCTAAGGAAGAATATCTTCCTTACAAGGTCGACAAGGATGGAATTCCCTTCATGGTCAAGGCCGGAGACGGGTATCTCTTCCACACCACCGGGCTGACCCATGATGAACGGGGATACCCGATTATCAATGCGGAATGTCAGAATCAAACTGTGCCGCGCCTTTCAGACAAAATCAAGAACAACGCCGATAAAATCATCATGATCGAAGAAGATGAAACAGACACCGCTGAAGTTATCGTTATCTCTTACGGGATAACTTCCAGGGTTGCCATTCGGGCAGTGAGACTTGCCCGAGAAGCCGGTATTAAAGTAGGAACGCTGAGACTGAAAACGGTATGGCCTTTTCCCGAAAAGCGCATCAAGCAACTCGCTAAAAAGATCAAAGCCTTTATCGTCCCTGAAATAAACTACGGGCAGGTCGTGCTGGAGGTAGAGCGATGTGCGGCAGGAAAAGCTCCGGCTTTCCATGTTCCTCATATGGGAGGATGGGTGCATGATCCAAACGATATCTTGAAGGTCATCAAGGAGGCAGCAAAATGAAGAAGGAAGATCGCCCTGAACCTAGAAATCCGATAGAAGGTTTTCTGCGAATGGACAGGATACCTCACATCTGGTGCCCAGGTTGTGGAATCGGAACAGTGGTCACCTCTTTTGCCGAAGCGGTGAAGAAAAGCAAGCTCGATCTGAACAAAATCGCCGTTTGTTCCGGGATCGGATGCACGGGTCGAGTCGCAGGTTATGTCAAGCTGGACTCTTTTCACACCACCCACGGTCGAGCCATCCCCTTTGCCACCGGATTGAAATTGGCAAATCCAGAGCTCAAGGTCGTTGTGTTCAGCGGAGATGGAGATATCGTGGGAATCGGTGGGAACCATTTCATCCATGCCGCAAGGCGCAATATGGATCTCTTGATCATCTGTGTGAACAATTTTAACTACGCTATGACAGGAGGTCAGGTTGCAGCGACAACTCCAATCGATGCCAATGCATCCACAGCTCCCTACGGAAATTTCGAGTTCCCCTTCAGCCTTCCTTACCTGGCCGAAGCTGCTGGTGCCACCTACGTCGCCCGATGGACTGCCCTTCACCTCCGGAGAGTCACCAAATCCATACAGGAAGCGTTAGCCAAGCCTGGTTTCTCCTTTATCGAAGTCATCACTCCCTGCGTCACCCTCTATGCGAGAAGGAATCGACTGGGTGATGGACTGAACCTGTTGAAATATTACTATGAAAAATCAGAGATTCAACACGGCGCTGACACAAGAACGCTGGACATCAGCTATCAGGGAAAACTGATCGTCGGAAAATTCGTCGATAAAGAAAAGCCGACATTCCTGGATTCTATGAACCAGCATATGAGCAAAATCTTAGGAGATAAATATGTCAGATATGGAGAATGAACGATGGCAGAAATAAGATTTTCTGGATTCGGCGGACAAGGAATCATCCGCTGCGGACTGATTAGCGGAAAAGCCCTCTCCCTGTTTGATAACAAACATGCCACTATGACACAAAGTTTCGGACCCGAAGCGCGGGGAAGTGCCTGCAGTTCTCAGCTTGTCGTCTCCGATGACAGGGTACTTTATCCCTATATCGCAAAACCGGAGATACTCGTTTCGATGTCCCAGGAAGCCTACGATAAATACGAACCCGACCTGCGAGAGGATGGAGTTTTGATCATCGATAAAGACCTGGTCAAACCCAGACCGGTTCGAGGCAAGATCAAACTTTTTTCAATCCCCTCCACTCGCTTTGCAGAAGAGCTGGGTAACCGAATCATTGCGAACCTCGTTATGTTGGGATTCTTCACAGCGGTGACGAAAATCGTTTCTCCCGAAGCCATGAAGAAAGCTCTCCCAGGATTGGTCCCTGGAAGGTTCCTTGATCTCAACATCAAAGCTTTCGACAAAGGCTACGAATACGGGAGAGAGATATTGACAGCATCCGAGTCCGGCAAAAAAGCAAAGAAAGGAACTGGGACCCAAAAAAAAAGGACAAAGGCTAAAAAATGAAATCTGCCATTCGATCTCTCTTCGATGATTTGAGGAATGATTCAAATCGGTTTCGGGATGAAAACATTATTTTTTAGAGGAAAAAAATGAAAAAAAAGACCGGAGTCTTTGTTTGCCACTGTGGCATAAATATTGCTGGAACCGTGGATGTCAAAAAAGTCGCTGGAGAACTTTCCAAACATCCTGGAGTTGATTACTCCGAGGACTACGTGTACATGTGCTCTGACCCTGGCCAAAACCTCATCATAGATGCCATCAAAGAAAAGAAATTGGATAACGTGGTCGTGGCCTGCTGTTCCCCCATTCTTCATGAAACCACATTCCGAAACGCTGCAAAAGCAGCTGGGATCAATAATTTTCAATGCGAGATCGCCAATATCCGGGAGCAGTGCAGTTGGGTTCATAAAGACAAGGACAAAGCGACGGACAAAGCCACAAAAATCACTCAAAGTGCTGTGGAAAAGGTTCGCCGGAATGAGTCCCTGGAGCCTATCAGTATACCTGTAACCCGAAGAGCCTTGGTTATCGGAGGAGGAATCGCCGGAATTCAAGCTGCCTTGGACATCGCGAACAGCGGATATGAAGTCGTTCTGGTGGAAAGAAATCCTTCTATCGGAGGACATATGATCCAGCTTTCGGAAACCTTCCCTACTCTCGACTGCTCCCAGTGCATATTGACCCCAAAGATGGTGGAGGTTTCCAAGCACCCCAAAATAAAGCTGATGACCTACAGCGAAGTCCAAGAAATATCTGGTTATGTGGGCAACTTCAAAGTAAAAATCCTTCGAAAGCCCACTTATGTCGATCCGGACAAGTGCACACTCTGCGACGAATGCACGAAAATCTGTCCGGTTGTCATGTCCAACGAGTTCGACCTGGGCCTGACCGGACGCAAGGCTATTTACATTCCTTTCCCCCAGGCCATTCCAGCCACTTATACTCTCGACATAGCAGGCTGCCCTGGTCTGCTTCCGATCGCCTGCGGCAAGTGCGCCGATGTATGCGAGCCCGAGGCCATCGATTACGATATGAAGCCCGAGATCATCGAAGAAGAAGTTGGAGCTATCATCGTTGCCACCGGTTATGACCTGTATGAAAAGCAGATGCTCTCTGAATACGGACACGGCAAATACCCGGATGTGCTGGACGGACTTCAGTTTGAAAGGCTCTGTTCGGCATCTGGACCTACACAGGGAAAAATCCTGAGGCCCTCAGATCATAAGGAACCCAAAGAAGTCGTCTTCATCCAGTGCGCAGGATCCCGTGATCCTGAACTTCACTGCGCCTATTGCTCAAAAATCTGCTGCATGTATACGGCAAAACACGCCATGCTGTACAAACATCATGTCCCTGATGGGCAGGCATACATCTTTTACATCGATATACGTTCAGGCGGAAAAGGCTACGAGGAATTTGTCCAGAGAGCTGTAGAAGAAGACGGAGTGATGTATTTGAGAGGAAAGGTTTCCAAAATTTTTGAGGAAAAAGGCAAAATTAAAGTTTGGGGTGTCGACACACTCACCGGAAAGGATATCGAGATAGATGCCGACATGGTTGTCCTGGCTACAGCCATGCGCCCTTCTCAAGGAGCCGCAGAGCTGGCAAAAAAACTGAAAATTGCTATGGACAAGGATGGATTCCTGGCAGAGGCTCATCCTAAGCTCAGACCTGTGGAAAGCGTTTCATCTGGAATGTTTCTGGCAGGAGCTGCCCAAGCACCCAAAGATATCCCCGAAGCTGTAGCGCAGGCCAGTGGAGCTGCTGCCAAGGCGATATCCATTCTCTCTCAAGACAGACTTTACCACGCACCGACCGTGGCCAAGGTCAACCTGAACCTTTGCACCGGATGCGGGATGTGCGTCCATGTGTGTCCTTACGATGCACTCACTCTGAAAGATGGCAAGGTCGAAGTCAACGAAGTCTTGTGTGAAGGGTGCGGTACATGCTCTGCCACCTGCTTGAGAGCAGCCATCAATGTTAAAAACATCACTCCTTCCCAGGTTCACGAAATGATACAAGCATGCCTCGGAGGCTGATAATGGCAGAAGAATTCGAACCAAGAATAGTCGCTTTCCTCTGTAAATGGTGTTCATCTGCAGGAAGCGACTTAGCGGGTGTTTCCAGAATGCAGTATCCGCCCAACGTGCTGCCTATCACCTTGATGTGCTCGGGGAGTGTTTCCCCCCTTTATATCATGGATGCTTTTAACAAAGGTGCAGACGGTGTCCTCGTTTCAGGCTGCCATCCTGGAGACTGCCACTACATCAAGGGAAACTACTATGCCCGCAGAAGAATAGCTCTGGTGAAGAAACTCTTGGAATTCATCGGGCTCGAGCCTCAACGGTTTCAGATGTCATGGGTCTCCGCTGCAGAGGGGACCAAATACACTCAAATCATCAGTGACTTTGTCAAGGAGCTCAAACCGCTCGGACCTCAAAGAAAATTGAGGAGAAAGCAATAATGGTGAATGTCGAAGACCTCCGCAATGAAGCCAAACGGATACTCAAGGAAGAAAAAGTCAAATACATCATCGGCTATACCAAAAGCCAGAATGGAATGATGCCATCACCAGCATTTATCAAAGACCTAAAAGATGCGGATCAACTGATATGGGATCCTACCTGTGTACACAACTTAGCCAAATTTCTTGTGGATGAAAAAAGAAGAAAACAAAGAGAGAAAAAGCCAGACGAAAGACCTGTGGGAGTGGTCGTAAAAGGGTGTGACAGCCGCGCTATCGTTGTCCTTCTTCAAGAAAAATTTATCGACCGAGAGGATGTTTATATCCTCGGAATCTCCTGCGAAGACGGCGGAGTCGTCGACGAGAAAAAGCTGGCAAAAAAGCTCAAAGGAAAAAAGGCCGAAAGTATTGCCCTGGACGGAAAAGGAGGCTTTGTCCTCTCCACCAAAGAAGGCAAAGTCAAAGTGCCGGCCGAAGAAATACTCGCAGAGAGATGCCTGGAATGCCGAGCGAACTATCCTGTCATTTATGATATCTTGCTCGGGAATAAAGCACCAAAAAAAGTCGCCGATCCTTTCAAATCTTTGGAAAAGCTGGAATCCCTATCCGAAAAAGAGAAATGGGCGTTCTGGGAAGAACAGCTTTCCAAGTGTATCCGGTGCTATGCCTGCCGTTCCGTATGCCCTATGTGCTACTGTGATGAATGCGTTGTGGATACCATAAACTTTGCCGTGACTGCAGACACGTCCGCAGAGGAAAAAGCCGGCAAGATCAAATGGATCGAGAAATCTCCAGCCGCTTCAGAGAATTTCGTCTATCATATGGTGAGAGCGATGCATCTGGCTGGGCGTTGCATCGACTGTGGTGAGTGCGAGAGAGTGTGTCCTCTGGATATTCCTCTCCGCTTTCTGAACAAAAAATTGGAAAAAGAAGCCAACGAGCTGTTCGGGTATGATGCTGGATTCGATCCAGACCAGCCCTCTCTCGTATCCAGTTTTAAAGACGAAGACCCAGAAGATTTTATCAGGTGAGACAATGGACAAGATACTCTCTAAAAAGTCCTTTTCCCAATGGGTAAACAAGCTTCAATCCTACAAAATATACGCTCCGTCAAGGGACAACGATATCTGGATCTACAAAACCGTCGATAATCCAGAGGAAATCGACCTGGAATTCCTCACCTCGGCCATTTCGCCCAAGACAATCATCTTCCCTCAGAGAGAGATCTTTCTTGAGTTCGAGAAAACCGACCAAGAGGCCCCAGAGATAAAAGAAATCTTGCCCGAGGAGGAGCCCACGATCGTTTTTGGCGTCAGGCCTTGTGATGCTAAAGCTGTCACCCTGATGGATAAAGTGTTCGGAGGGGACTTCGAGGACATCTACTACTGGAAACGAAGAAATCAAACAGTCTTGGTAGGTTTAGCCTGCAGCACGCCCCCTTCTCCGAACTGCTTCTGCCTCTCGGTGGAAGGTTCCCCTCATTCCAAGGAGGGGCTAGATGTCCTCATGACAGACCTAGGAGACAGATACTACACAGAATCCCTGAGTGAAAAGGGAGATGAAATCCTGAAAATCGGCAAAAGCCTTTTCACTCAGCCAAAAGCCGCGGACAAGAAGAATAAAGAGAGAATTCATGCGGATGCGGAAAAACAGATCACACGGCACATCAAGAATCTGAAAAAAATCCCTTTTGTTCTGAAGGGAATGTGGGATTCTCCATTCTGGGACGAGGAAGCCATGAGCTGCCTGCGCTGTGGAATCTGCACCTACATGTGCCCGACATGCCATTGCTTCGACATCAACGATGAAGTCCATTCCTCCTTCCCTTTAACGGGGAAAAGGGTCCGAACCTGGGATACCTGTCAATTTCCAGATTTCACCATGCACTCATCCGGGCATAATCCCAGACCTGATAAAGCTTCAAGGCTCCGGCAGCGCATCATGCACAAATTTCAATATTTTGTCGAAAACCACCGTAACTATCAATGCACGGGATGCGGAAGATGCATCTCCAAATGCCCGGTAGGAATCGACATTCTAGATGTTCTGGATAAGGTGAGAGATTATGGATCATAATACCTATATTCCAAAGCTTGCCAAAATCATCCATATCAAACAAGAAGTCAGCGGAGCCAGGGCAGTCAAGACATTCCGCACTCAATTCCTCCAGGAAAACAGCTTTTCTTTCCGGTGCGGGCAGTGCGCGATGCTGTCGGTACTCGGAACGGGAGAATCGATGATCTCCATTTCCTCTTCGCCTCTCGTGAAAGACTATCTCCAATTCAGCATCCTGAAGATGGGCCGTGTCACAACAGCTCTTCACGAAAAACAGGTCGGTGACATTATCGGAGTCAGAGGACCTTATGGAAACAGTTTTCCGATTGAGAAATGGAAGGGAAAAAATTTGATCTTCATAGGAGGAGGAATCGGGCTCGCCCCTATCTGGTCTGTGCTCAAAACGACCCTAAGACAGAAAAAGGATTACGGAAAACTCACTCTTTTCTACGGGGCGAGGACCTCCAATGATATCGTGTATAAAGAAGAACTGGAAGAAATTAGAGATCAGATGACTGTCCATCTTTCCATAGACGTAGAGGAATCCGATTGGAAAGAATACGTAGGCTTCGTTCCTCTGAATATTCTGGACAAAAAACCTTCGCCCAAGAATGCCATAACCGTCACATGCGGTCCTCCCATCATGATCAAATTCGTGATTCAAAATCTTCAAGCTCTCGGTTTCAAAGACGAACAAATCTTCACCACCGTAGAGAATAAGATGAAATGCGGCATCGGCAAGTGTGGAAGATGCAACATAGGTTTGCATTACGTGTGCAAAGACGGCCCTGTTTATTCCTGGGCCGAACTCAAGAATCTGCCCCAAGAATATTAAAAAGGAGATATTCCAATGGCAACAAAGAAAGCAGCCAAAAAGAGACCCGCCAAGCAATCCAAACCAAAGAGGAAAACGAAGGCGAAAAAAGAGTCACCTAAGAAAGACACGATAACAGTATTCATCATGGGAAAAGCGCATAAAGTTCCTGCGGATGCAACCATTATGGGCGCCATTGAATATGCAGGTTATCTAATAAAAAGAGGGGCAGGCTGCCGAGAGGGATTCTGTGGAGCATGCGCCACAGTCTACCGCCTTCCCGGAGATTACAAAATCTATACAGGCCTGGCCTGCACGACACTGGTTGAGGAAGGGATGTGGCTGAGCCAACTTCCCGCCATACCAGGAGAGAAAGCCATCTACGATCTCGATAAATTGGAGCCGAATGTGGCCACCATCCAGAAGCTCTACCCTGAGGTTTTCAGGTGTGTGGCCTGCAACACCTGCACCAAGTCCTGTCCACAGGACCTAGAGGTCATGGACTACATTCAGGCAGCGAAGCGAGGAGATATCGAACAGGTGATGGACCTTTCTTTCGACTGCATATGCTGCGGGATGTGTGCCATTCGATGCCCAGCCGAAATCGTCCAGTATAATGTTGGCCTTTTGGCTAAAAGATTGTATGGCAAGTATTTATCTCAAGAAAGCCCGGAGCTGAGCAAAAGACTCAAAGAGGTCAAATCTCATAAATTCGATAAGGAATACAAAGAACTGATGACCATGAAAAAGGATAAATTGAAAAAGAAATATTATGAGCGAGACCTTGAATCCTAAAATTCTTTGAGGAGTATCCCATGTATCCAGAATATATGAAACCTTCACTCGACAGAGTCGCCCAATCACGAAATAAAAGATTCGAACTTGCCAAATCCGGAAAGCCAGTTTTCCCTCCGATGAGTGCCGAGGAAAGGGAAGAAGTGCTTCATAAGTTTCATCCGGATTATAAACCGGAATCGAGACGGAAAATCAGAATCGGACCCAATAAAGGTGAGCTGATCACTACTGAAGTCGCAGACATACTGGAATCCCATTCCCGTATCTCGCCAGATCTTTTCGATCTATCGGTTCCAGATTATGAGACAGATGTCCTGATCATTGGCGGAGGAGGGGCTGGAACAGCGGCTGCCATCATTGCCATGCAGAAAGGAGCCAAGTCTATCATCTCGACTAAGCTCCGCCTGGGGGATGCCAATTCTATGATGTCCCAAGGAGGAATGCAGGCCGCAGTGACCCCACAGGATCCTCCAACCCGTCACTATCTAGATGCCATGGGCGGCGGTCATTTCGACAACAAGCCCGAACTCGTTCGTGCTCTCACTGAGGATGGGCCTGAGGTCGTCAAATGGCTGGAAGAACTGGGCGTTGTCTGGGATAAAAACGAGGACGGAACCATGCAGGTCCTCCATGGAGGAGGAACGTCTCGAAGGAGGATGCATTCCTGCCGCGACTATACAGGGGCCATTATCCTGAGGACGCTGATGGATGAGGTAAGAAACCATCCCGATAAAATCACCACTCTCGAATTCATGCCCATCGTAGAGCTCATCATGGACAGCAAAGGCCAGTGTGCCGGCGGAGTCCTCTACAATCTCGAGACCGAGGAATATTTCACGGTCAAGGCCAAAGCAACCATCATCGCAACCGGTGGATACGGACGCCTGCACATCAGATCATTCGATACCACCAATCATTACGGTGCGACCGGCGATGGACTGGTCATAGCGTACCGGGCTGGAGCGAAACTGATGTACATGGATTCTGTCCAGTACCATCCCACAGGGTCGGTATTCCCAGAGCAGATCGCGGGATTCCTGATTACAGAGAAAATCCGAGGAGCAGGAGGCCAGCCTCTCAATAAATTCGGAGATCTTTTCGTTTTTCCGAGAGAGCCCAGGGATGTGGAAAGCTCCGCCATCATAAGGGAGTGTGTCGAGCGGAAAAACGGAATCGAAACCCCGAGTGGGCGGGTCGGAGTCTGGCTCGACTCACCGTTGATCGAGATGCTTCAGGGCGAGGGATACATAAACAAGCAGTTTCCTGCCATGCACCGGCAGTTTATCCGATACGGGATAGACATAACAGAAGAACCTATGCTGGTCTATCCTTCGCTCCACTACCAGAATGGGGGAATAGAGATCAATGCAAAGTGCGAGACCAATATTCCCGGCCTCTATGTGGCTGGGGAGGCATCAGGAGGAGTGCATGGCCGCAACCGACTGATGGGCAATTCTGTTCTTGACTACAATGTTTTCGGCCGAAGAGCAGGATTGAATGCAGCGAAATATGTCAAATCGGTAAAGCCCGGAAAGCTGTCCCTCAAACACGTCAGTGATTATGAACAGGCACTCAAGAAGTCAAGGATAAAGACCGATCGAATAGCCCCAGTTCTGCTTCCCTCCTATACACCGGAAGACGTGAGAAAGAGGCAACTCACAGCTCACTACGAAGGCACCCTCCGTTAAGAGCAATCCGCTCTCCCGAAGCGGACAAGAAAAATCAAGACCTTCATTCTTTCTTCGACTAAACTAATCTGGATTATTTACGGGTCAAGTGGCCAAGTCGGGCCGGGTGCTCCAGCGACGAGGAAATGGCCCCTGAAGCCATCGTCCCGAGGAGTGAAACGACATGGCATTCTCCGCTTCACTCGCGATGATGATGACAACGGAGCCGATGCGATCCAATCTAATCCGGTGAGATCGACTCGTCTGAAGCGTAAAAAAAGTATGGGCGTTTTTATGAATGACCCAGGTTAACGATGTTTGACTTTTTTTACGCAATTAATATATGCTTTAGATGCCGAAATTCTTAAAGCAAACGGTGCACTGGAGGAGGTTCTCATGGAGTACGCGGGCATCGAAAGAAGAACGTGTATAAGATTTGTCATACCTGGTGCAACGGTCAATTACTGGCTGAAGAAACCGCTCCTCAGCAAACCGTCATTTAACGAAGAATTTTGTCCTGTCTTGGATATAAGTCGGGGTGGACTCAGGTTTCTTACCAGAGAGGACCTCAAAATTCATACCCAAATAACATTAGAAGTATCTATTCCGGGAGAGAGAATTCCATTAGAGCTTCAAGGGCAGATAAAGTGGATCGCACCCACTGAAGAAAGTGGCTATAAACAGCAAATAGGAGTGCAGTTCCATCCCTACGGAGAAAGAAAGGGACAAAATTATCCCGGTTCACTCGTCAAAATTATCGCGCTGGAACAGAAATTTGCACCTGCCGATCAGTCGGAAAGGGATCAATCAGCTACCGATGAATTCGAGACAGACGGCTAGCTCTGTTTCTCAACAACAATTTGAGCATAATCTGCAATCCTGCCTAAAAGCTGGCTGATTTCCTGTAGAAGAGCTATCCGGTTCTTTCTTATTTTTCTATCATCGGACATGACGAGCACGTGATCGAAGAAATTGTCCAGAGGCGTTCTCATCCGAAAAATCATTCTCTGGGCCTTTGCAAAATCCCCCTCAGAAATCAAAGGAAGCACATTGTTCTTGATTATGGAGAATGTGGTATAGAGTTCTCTTTCTGGTTTTTCCAGTAGAAAATCCTCATTGACCTTAAATCTGCCTTGGTCACGAAGAATGTTGTTGACTCTTTTGGCGATCAAAATCATGGGTTCGAATTGAGGACTGTTCTTCAAATGGTCCAAAGCTTTCAGTCTTAGGAATGCATAATAGATATTTTCAATCCCTGGACCTAGAGAGGCATTGACCAGATCATAACGAAATCCCCTGTTCTCAAAAATATGCTGCAGCCGATTCAAGAAGAAGCGCATCACATAGGTCTTGATAGCGGCTTTATCCCGGTCGAGAGTTTCCGCATAAGTTTTAATGACTTTATCCAATAGACGAGGAAAAGAAAAGCTCAATTTCTTCTCCAGGATAATTTTTGCGACACCTTGGGCATTCCGGCGCAGCCCATATGGATCTTTGGAACCGCTCACCTCGATCCCCCTGCCTACCGCACCCACGATTGCATCTAACTTATCTGCTACCGAAAGGATGCATCCTGATACCGAAGAAGGGGGAGAATCATCCAAGCCGATCGGTTGGTAGTGTTCATAGATGGCTCTCCAAACCTGGGAAGGATATCCTTCTTCCTTGGCATAAAGCCCTCCGATTTTTCCCTGAAGCGAGGGGAATTCTCTGACCATTTCCGTAACAAGATCCGCTTTACACAATTCTGCGGCTTCGACAGCCGATTTATTTTCCTCTCCCGCCTCCAGCTTTTCTGAAAAATAACCAACAATTTTCTTCAATCTTTCAGCTTTGTCGTGATAGCTGCCGAGATGTTCCTGATAAATTACTCGATCCAGCCTGGCGGTTTTTTCTTTGAGATCCGTTTCGAGATCCTGTTCCCAGAAGAATCTTGCATCCTCTAATCGCGCTTTGAGGACCCTTTCATTTCCCTTCCGAATCAACTGTTTGGAATCCTTAAGGGAATCGGCTACGCCTAAAAAATAGGGCAGCTGTTTCTTACTCTTCATAACTGAAAACAGATTTTGACCCTCTCGCATTGCAGTGCTGAGAACTTCCAAAGGGAGCTTGAGATATTCCTGTGGAAAATGACCCAAAAAGGCATAGGGATGCTCTACATCGTAAACGAGCTTGTCGAGAAGCTGTTCATCCATATAGAGCTCGGCTTGAAACTGAGAAAGTCTTCGCTCTATCTGTTTCAGGATCATCCGCCTGCGGTCCTCCTGTCCGATCACAACGCTGTTTCTTTTCAATTTTTCTCTGTATTCCGCGAAGGAATGGACTTCAAATCTCTCCGAACTGAGGATTTTATGGCCCGACGTAAAAGGAGTGGAGGGAACACCTGCAATTGAAAACGACAGCGGTTTTCCCTTGAAGAGACATAAAATGTTTTTTATGGGGCGGGAAAACCTGAACGGGCTGTCTCCCCACCGCATCATCTTTGGAAAAGTGAGCCTGGAGATGATTTTTGGCAGGATTTGCTCGAGAATATCCTGAGTCGGTCTTCCTTTTTTTATTTTTTTCAACCCAAGATACTCCCCCTTCTTTGTCTTCACGACCTCAAGGGTATCGAGGGGCACTCCCTGAGATTTGGCAAATCCTATTGCTGCCGCTTTCGAAGAACCGTCCGCTGTAAAGGCAACAGATTTTGGAGGCCCGATGATTTGCTCCTCTCTATCCAGCTGTCTTTCGACAAAATCTCCAACCACCACCAACCGCCGACAGGTTCCATGGGTAATGATAGTCCCCCAACTATCCTTTTGGTCAACCAAATTGTTGGCAATCAGCTCCTCGGACAAAAAATCCCGGAGCTGCGAAAGGGCTCCTTTCACGTGTGAAGGAGGCATTTCTTCAGTATTTATTTCTAACAGAAACTCGGTCAAGCCCGTTTCTCCTTAGAGGTATACCTGCGAGAGATTTTATTGACCTCGACTCTGATTTGGGAAATCATCTTAGTCCTCTCAGTCACACTTATGGCACCTCTTGAATCCAAGAGATTGAAAAGGTGAGAACACTTCAGACACATATCATATGCAGGGAGGAGCACACCTTTATCCACAAGACGGTGTGCCTCTTTGAGACTCTTCTGGAAAGAGCTGCGGAGGAGTCTGACATCCGCCTGATTGAAACTATAGTCAGAAAATTCTCTTTCTTCCCTGATTCTCAAATCACCGTAAGTCACATCATCCGACCACTGCAGGTCAAACACATTATCCTCCCGCTCCAGGAACATCTCCAACCGTTCGATCCCGTAGGTAATTTCTACAGGCACCGGCGAAAGATCGATGCCTCCTGCCTGTTGGAAATACGTGAACTGGGTGATCTCTAAACCGTCCAGCAGAACCTGCCATCCGACTCCCCAGGCTCCGATGGTGGGAGACTCCCAATCGTCCTCATCAAATCGGATATCATGTTCATGAAGATCAATTCCCAAAGAGGCCAGACTGTTAATATAAACTTTCTGGATATCCGGAGGTGCAGGTTTTACGATAACTTGATATTGGAAATGCTTCTGCACACGGTGAGGGTTTTCTCCGTATCTTCCGTCATTCGGTCTCCGGGAAGGTTGAACATAAGCGACCCTCCAAGGTTTGTCATCCAATACCCGGAAGAAAGTATCAGGGGTCATCGTTCCAGCTCCGACCTCCACATCATAGGGCTGTGCAAGATAACAGCCTTGAGCTGCCCAATACTCCTGGAGAGACATGATGAGGCTCTGGATGCTCATTTTATCGATACCTTCACTCCCTATTTTTGTCGTTCGATCTCAACCATCGCAGATTTAGGTTCCGAGCCGCAGCGGTTTCGTCCAGACGCCTTACATAGGCAGTATGGGGAGCAGATTTCAAAATTTCCGGACTTTCTTTCGCCTCTCTCGATATCTGTTTCATGGCATCGATGAAGCGGTCAAGGTCTCTTTTGGTTTCGGTCTCTGTCGGCTCCACCATCAGAGCTCCCTGGACAATTAGGGGAAAAGACATGGTAGGGGGATGAACACCATAATCAATCAACCTTTTCGCTATATCGATGTTCTGTACCCCATAAGTCCTTTGGCGTTTATCGGAAAAAACACACTCATGGAGGGTTGGAGAATCATATTTCAAATAATAATCGTTTTCTAGGCTTTTGCGGATATAGTTGGAGTTTAAAACGGCTATTTCTGCGATCTCTTTCAGTCCCTCGGGCCCAAGAGATAAAATATAAGCAAGAGCTTTAACCACGACCAAAAAGTTTCCATAAAAACTTCTCACCCTCCCGATACTTTTAGGCCGATCGAAGAGGAGATGGTACCGGCTATCTGTTTTCTGAATTATCGGGATAGGAAGGTAAGGTTCCAATTCTTTTTTAACTCCTACGGGTCCGGCTCCCGGCCCCCCGCCTCCATGGGGCGTTGAGAATGTTTTGTGCAGATTGAGGTGAATAACATCCACATCCATATCGCCGGGCCTGCTCTTCCCGATGAGGGCATTCATGTTTGCCCCATCCATATAGATAAAACCGCCCTTAGAATGGACAATTTCTGAAATCTCTTTTATATGGGACTCAAAGACACCCAAGGTGTTGGGATTGGTAACCATCAGGGCAGCCACATCCTTAGACATGTTCTTCTCGAGGTCATCGACATCAATGGTGCCCTTGTCGTTCGACTTTATCTCTCGAACACTGTATCCGCAGAGGTTGGCACTGGAAGGATTGGTTCCATGGGCGGAGTCAGGAATGAGAACGATCTTTCTTGGATTTCCCCTTTCTTCAAGACAAGAGCGAATCAGCATCATGCCGACCAACTCACCTTGGGCTCCAGCAGAAGGCTGAAGGGTGAAGGCATCCATACCTGTGATATGCATCAAGAGTTCTTCTGTGATTTTTAAAATTTCCAGATTCCCTTGAACGCACTCCTCCGATGAATAAGGATGAGAGAGCAGAAACACTTTTTTAGAAGCGATTTTCTCATTGATCTTCGGATTGTATTTCATGGTGCAGGAACCGAGAGGATAAAAGCCCAAATCAATACAGTAGTTCGCCTGGGAAAGTCGGGTGAAGTGCCTGACTACTTCCACTTCAGAAACCTCAGGAAAATCTTGGATTTCCTCTCTGAGCGGGATTTTCTTGAGGATATCTTTTCTCTCCGGAACATCGAGCTTTGGCAAAAGAAATCCACTCTTCCCTTCGTCACTGATTTCAAATATCAAGGATTCACGCAGAGTTGTCATTGGATTGCCTCTTTCATCCCCGATACCAGCTTATCCATGTCTTCTTTCCTATGTACTTCCGTAATACAGACAAGAGCACAATTTGCCAGTTCAGGAAACACGCTCTCCAGGCCTAATCCTCCTATGATCCCTCTCTCTTTCAAAGATCTTTCAATTCCCCTCCAGGGCTTTTCCAATCGCAGAACAAATTCATTGAATACCGCACCGTCAAATTCGAGATGCACTCCATCCAATTGGGTGAGGCGGTCCAAGGCATAGTGTGCTTTCTGAAGGTTTTGCCAAGCAAGCTCCTGGAGTCCTTTTTTTCCCAGGGCTTCTAAAAATATGGTGGCTCGGAGAGCACACCAAGCCTGATTTGTGCAGATGTTTGAAGTGGCTCTATCCCGCCTAATATGCTGTTCTCTGGTGGATAGAGTCAAAACGAATCCTCTCTCTCCTTCCACATCTTGAGTGGCGCCGGCTATTCGTCCGGGGATCTGACGGATAAATTCCTTTTTACAGGCCATAAAACCCAGATAGGGGCCGCCGAAACTAAGGGGAAGACCGAAGGACTGCCCCTCTCCCGTGACGATATCCATACCTAACTGGCCGGGTGGTTCCAGGATTCCTAGCGACAGAGGTTCAGCGATCACAGCGATGGATAAGGCCTGATTTCCATGGGACAGATCTGAAATCTCTTTGAGCTTTTCGATGATTCCAAAAAAATTTGGAGACTGCACCACGACAGACGATGTGTCATCCCCAAGTTTCTTCTCCAGATCCTCCAGATCGATTTCTCCATTCGTAGAATAAGATATGTCCTGCACAGAGATATCCAAATTCTTCGAGTAGGTTTCGATAACTTCACGGTATTGGGGATGGAGCGTTTGAGCCACCAGCACCTTCGGTTTAGAGTTGATTCGATGAGCCATTAAAACAGCCTCTGCTGCCCCAGAGGCACCATCGTAAAGGGAAGCATTTGCACTATCCATTCCAGTAAGCTGACAGATGAGCGTCTGGAATTCGTAAATGATCTGGAGGGTTCCTTGACTGACTTCAGGCTGATAAGGAGTGTAAGGACTTATGAATTCTCCCCTACTGCTCAAATAATCGACAACGGAAGGAATCAAATGGGGATAGGCGCCCGCGCCGAGAAAAGACAAAAATTTATGAAAAGAGTTCTTTTCAGCTAAGCCTTCAAAATGCTGAAGAAGCTCGGATTCGGACAGCGGGCCGGGAATATTCAGCCCCTCTTTGACCATTAACCCTTTTGGAATAGAGTCAAAGAGCTCCTGGAGAGAGGAAACGCCGATCTTGCTCAGCATCTCCTTTATGTCCTTTTGACTGAGAGAGGTATAGCTCATTTTCTATAAATCCTTTGTCGAGATTGGCCAGGACTCTATTCTTCGAGTCCCTCTAGAAACTTTTCGTATTCCGAAGCAGACATCAACTTCTCAACTTCCGACTCATCCTTAATCTTAATGCGAACGATCCAGCCTTTCCCGTGCGGATCTTCATTCACGAGTTCCGGAGAATCAACCAGGTTTTCATTGACTTCAAGAACTTCACCGGATAAAGGCGAATAAACGTCAGAAACGGCTTTCACCGATTCTATAACACCCATCGACTGATGAAACTCCAATTCAGCGCCTGGTTGGGGCAGTTCCACATAGACAACATCTCCGAGCTGTTTCTGAGCGAACTCTGTGATACCTACGGTACCTTTGACTCCTTCAACTTTGAGCCATTCATGGTCTTTACTATAGTGGAAATCATCAGGATACATGAAAATCCTCCTTATCTTTTTCCATCCTGACTATCTGTCAAGAGCTTTCTCTTTTATAGAAAGGCGTTGGGACGACTTTAGCATCGACTCGTCTTCCTCGAATTCCAACCTGAAAATCTGTTCCTACTTCCGTGTATTCGATGGGAAGATATGTCAGACCGATGCTCTTTTTCAGAAAGGGCGAATAAGAACCAGATCTTACTTCGGAGACCTTTTCATCCCCGATGAACACAGGATAATGCGGCCGTGGAATCCCTCTTTCAGTCAATTCAAAACCCACGATTTTTCTACTGACACCTTCTTCTTTCTGTTTGAGAAGAATCTCCCGACCCAGGAAATCTCCTTTTTTAAATTTGACAAGCCATCCCAAATCTGCCTCCATCACGGAGGTGGTTTCATCGATGTCATTGCCATAGAGCATGAGTTTCGCTTCTAACCTCAAAGTATTCCGGGCTCCCAGTCCCACAGGGAGAAGTCCGAAGGCTTTCCCCTCTTCCATAATGGCCTTCCATATTTTCTCTGGATTTTCGGAAAGCGTATACACCTCAAAGCCATCTTCCCCGGTATAGCCTGTCCGAGAAACAAGCGCCTCAACACCTGCGACGGTCCCTCGGCTGACGCTAAAACTTCGCAGGTTCTCCAAAACGATTTCGGTCAGAGGTTGAAGAATCTCCAAAGCCTCAGGTCCCTGAAGAGCTAGCTGAGTATAATCATCGCTTCGGTTCTTTATTTGGACATCAAATCCTGCCTTATGGCTTAAAATCCATTGATAATCCTTATCCGAATTGGCAGCATTGACGACCAAGAGATATGTCTCCTCGTCCAGGCAGTAAACCAGAAGGTCATCGATAAATGTCCCCTGCGGAGTGGTCAGCGCTGAATACTGGGCTTTCTCTGGAGTTAAGCGCGCTGCGTTGTTCGGGGTCAAATATTGGACAAAATCGAGGGATTGTTGGCCAGATATGATGATCTCTCCCATATGGCTGACATCAAAAAGACCGGCCCTTTGTCGTACAGATAAATGCTCGTCCACGATACCGCTGTATTCGATGGGCATCTCCCATCCAAAGAATTCCACAAACTTTGCCCCTAATTTTTCATGTTCGGGATAAAGACGTGTTCTTCTCATATATACTCAGCTTTGAAAAGTATTTACTATCATATAATAATCTGCGATGCAAGATAATTTATGGGGGCTGACCCCTCGAATCAAATTTGCTATAATTATTGGCTAATCATGCTCAAATTCAAAGCAAATCTCAAAGAAAAAATCAGCCAGCTGCTTGAACACAGGTACCCGCTCGATAAATCTATGCTGGAAATAGGCTATACGCCCCAAGCGAAAATGGGCGATTTTGCGCTCGCATTTCCCTTTCAACTGGCTAAAAAGCTGAAAAGGCAGCCGAGAGAACTGGCAGCCGAGATCAGTGCCTGTCTCTCCGGTCTAGAGGACATCGAAAAAATCGAAGTGGCCGGCTCTGGATACATCAATCTCTTTGTGAATAGGAAGTCATTCTTTCTCCGCCAGATCGAAGCTCTGGGAAAAACATCTTTGAAGCCTGAGGAGAAAAAGATCATCATCGAGCACACCAACATCAATCCAAATAAGGCCGCTCACATCGGGCACTTGAGGAATTCTGTCCTGGGAGACACTCTGGGGAGATGTTTGGAATACAAGGGCGAAAATGTCGAAATCCAAAACTACGTGGACGATACAGGTATCCAGGTGGTAGATGTGACATTTGGCTTTATGGATATGGAGAAAAAAACGCTGAAGGACATTCAGGACATAAAAGGAAAGTTCGATTATTACTGCTGGGATTTGTATACCCGAGTCTCTTCATATCTCGAGAAACATCCAGAAGCGCAGACAAGAAAATCGGAGATATTGAAGAAACTTGAAGAAGGAAAGGCCCCTGAGGCAGAGATCGCAGCCCATATCTCCAGACGCATCCTCAGAGCACATCTGAAGACCATGAAACGAATCGGCGTGAGCTATGACCTTCTGCCCTGTGAAAGCAGTATCCTCGGATTGAAATTCTGGGAAAAGGCCTTTTCATTCCTTAAAGAAAAAAGGGCCATTTTTCTTGTGGACGAAGGGATCAACAAAGGCTGCTGGGTGATGAAACTCGAGGATGAAGAGGAAAGAGAAAAAATCATCGTCCGATCAGACGGAACCGTCACTTATGTCGGAAAGGATATTGCCTACCAATTGTGGAAATTTGGGCTTCTCAAAAAAGATTTTTTCTATGAGCCGTTCCAAAAAGAAGACGGAAAAACCATCTGGATCACAACCGCTGTTCCCCAGCCCTCTTCTCCTGAATTCGGAAAGGGTTCTCTAGTCTACAATGTCATAGATACCCGACAATCTTATCTCCAGAAAATAGTCGTTCAGGGCTTGAAATCCCTGAACTATATGGAACAAGCAAAAAAATCCATCCATTTTTCCTATGAAATGGTGGCCCTGTCCCCGAAAAGTCTGAAAGAATTGGATCAAAAAATCTCCGAAGAAGACAAGGATAAAAATTTCTTGGAAGTTTCTGGAAGAAAGGGACTGGGCGTTAAAGCCGATGATCTTCTGGATAGGCTCGAACAGAAGGCTCTTCACGAAATCGAGAAGAGAAATCCAGATATTTCTCCTGAGCAAAGAGCACGGATAGCCTGTCAGATTGGCTGCGGCGCTCTCCGCTATTTCATGCTCAAATTTGCCCGCAATTCCATCATCGTCTTCGATTTCGAGGAAGCCCTGAGTTTCGAGGGAGAAACCGGCCCCTACCTCCAGTACACCCTCGTGCGCATTAACAGCATTTTTCGCAATCTCAAAGAAAGAGAGGGCTTCGAAGAGAAAGATTTTGTCGCAACTCCAATGGAGGAATTCTCTCTCGATCACCTCACCCATGAAGAGCGATCTGATTTCTGGGATCTCGTCTTCTATGCTTCTCAATTCGAAGAAGAGATTCTGCATTCGATCCGGGCTCTGGAATTTTCTCATTTGGCTCGATTCGCTTTCAATCTCTGCCAGAAGTTCAATGCCTACTACCATAAATACTCCATTCTGGCAGAAAAGGATAAAACGATAAAAAATATCCGTATCTGGACAATTTATTATGTCCGCGAAATTCTTAAGAGCCTGTTTGATCTCACTGGCATTCCCCTTCCAGAACGGATGTAACTTGACTTTCATGAAATGAGTTAAAAGGAGGTAAAGGAGCATAAAAAAATGATTGAAGTCGAGCGTCTGACAAAAAAATACGGAGATTTGTTAGCCGTCCAGAATTTGAGTTTCAAAGTCGAAAAAGGCCGGATTTGGGGACTCTTAGGGCCCAATGCTGCCGGAAAAACCACCACCATGCGGATACTCACCGGATACTTGCCTGCCACCGATGGAAAGGCATCTGTGGCTGGATACGATGTGTTCGAACAGCCCAACCAAGTTAAACGGATTATGGGATATCTCCCTGAAAACGTTCCCCTTTACCCAGAGATGACTGTCCACGGCTTTCTCGATTTTGTTGCCCAAATCAAACAAATCCCTTCTTCAGAGAGAAAAGAAGCTGTGGAAAAAGCGATCGAGATCAGCTCTCTGGAAAAAGTGAAGGGAAGGCTGGTCAAGAATATCTCTCGAGGATTCAAACAGAGAGTAGGTATTGCCCAAGCACTGATCCATGATCCTCAGGTGCTCATCCTGGATGAACCGACTATAGGTCTTGATCCAGCTCAAATCATCGAGATCCGTCAGCTCATCAAATCTCTCAAAGGCAAACGCACCATCATCCTCTCCACCCACATTCTGGCTGAAGTGACACAAACTTGTGACGGGGTGGTCATCATCAACGAGGGACAGCTCATGGCATCGGGTTCACTGGAAGACATTGCCGCCACCCTCCAAGACAAGGACGGCGTATTCATCAGGCTTCGTGTGGGAGGTGAAGACAAAGCTGAGCATTTTCAAAACATCCCAGGAGTGGACAGAGTCATCTTGAAGGATGACGGCTACGAGATCGAATGGACAAGAGGAAAAGACAGAAGAGATGACATCACAAGATACATCGTGGAGAGAGATTGGGGGCTGATTGAAATGAGACCCCTGGCGATGAATATCGAAGACCTCTATCTCAAAGTTGTATCAGGAGGGAGGCAGCAATGAAAAATATCTGGGCAGTATACAAGAAAGAAATAAAAACTTACTTCACATCGCCCATCGCCTATGTTGCGATCACTGTTTTTCTTGTTCTGGTCGGTTTTTTCTTCCACAGCCTTATCTGGTGGTTCAACACCCAGTCCATGCAGATGGCTCGAAATCCCTATTATCTCCAGCAGATGAATATCAACCAGATGGTCTTTTCTCCCCTTTTCCATAACATCAGCATCATCTTGCTGCTGATGATTCCCCTCATCACTATGCGGCTCCTGTCCGAAGAGAAAAAGATCAAAACCGACGAACTTCTCTACACATCTCCAATCTCCATCCATCAAATCATACTCGGGAAGTACTTCGCTTCCCTGTTCGTCCTATTGGTGATGCTTTTGCTCACAGGAATTTTATCCATATTTACCTTTGTCTACGGGAATCCAGAGTTTCAGCCGATACTCATCGGCTATCTGGGCCTGTTCCTGATGGGAGCTGCGTTCATGGCTGTGGGCATTTTTTTCTCGTCACTGACCGAGAATCAAATCGTTTCCGCTGTCCTGACTTTTGGGGCACTGCTCCTGTTTTGGGTGCTGAACTGGGCTGGATATTCCGCAGGGGGCATCTGGAAAGATGTCCTGAATTACATCTCCTTTTTTCAGCATTTTGATGACATGACAAAGGGGATCTTGGACACCACGGACGTCGTATATTACCTGAGTTTCATCTTTCTGGGATTGTTTCTCACCCATTCTGTGATTCAGTCGAGAAGGTGGAGGTAAGAAATGGAAAAAATCAAGAAAAATTTGAATTACATAGCTCTGACTCTGATATTCCTCGGTCTCGCATTTCGAGTGGTTTGGCCTTATAGAAAGATAGCTCCGATTATGCTTTTCGCACTCGGGATTATTGCCTTAGTTTCCTATATAGTGATGAATATAGACCTATTGAAGCAAGGCTTCAAACGGAAATCCTTTATATATTCCAGCAACTTGATCCTGGTAATCGTTCTCGTTTTAGGTATTCTGGTCATCGCCAACTACCTGTTGGCCAAACACCACTACAGGATCGATTTCACCGAGGCAAAGCTCCACAGCCTTTCGGACCAGTCGGTCTCCGTTCTTAAAGGATTGAAGGACGAGGTGAGGATCAAGCTGTTTTTCCGAGAGGGGAATTTCGGCCGCTCAACCATGGAAAACTTGATGGAGATCTATTCCTATCATTCCGGCAGGATCAAATATGAATTTATCGATCCAGACAAAAATCCTGGTTTAGTCAAGAGATATGAGATAACCGAGGACGGAACGACCATTTTCGAAAGCGGTGACAAAGAGAGCCGCATAACCTCGACATCCGAGGAAGACGTCACGAACGCCATCATCAAGGTCTCCAGAGAGCGAAAAAAAGCCGTCTACTTTCTCGAGGGACACGGCGAGTCGAGCATAGAAGAGAGCGGAGATAATGGATACTCTATCGTCAAGGACGAATTGGAAAAATTGGCCTACGAGGTGAAAAAACTCCCTCTGGCACTCTCAGATAATTTTCCCGATGACATCTCTCTGCTTGTCATCCCCGGCCCCCAGAAAGACCTCCTTCCCAACGAGTTGGATACAATACGAAACTTTATTCAAAGCGGAGGAAGAGTCTTTTTCATGATCGATCCAGAAACAGTTCCGGGGCTGATTCCTTTCCTGCAAGAATTCGGAGTAAAACTCGAAAGAGACTTGATCGTGGATACCGTATCCAGGCTGCTGGGCGGGGATTATTTCATGCCTGTGGTCAACGAGTACGAATCCCACGAAATCACTCAAAAATTTCGTTATGCAACGTTTTTTCCTTACGCTAGGTCTGTGAACACGCTGGAGGAAAATCCAGAAGGCGTAACTGTAGAAATCTTGGCCAAGAGCAGTCCGAATTCTTGGTCTGAGAGGCAACTGGACCAACAAGAAGTGACCTTCGACGAAGAAAGGGATGAAAGTGGGCCCGTTTCTCTTGCTGTTGTCGCCACCATCCAACCCGATCAGGAAGAAAAGTTGGAAAGCGGACAAGAAGGGGAATCAGAGGAAACCCCAACAGGATCACCAGAGGAGGATCAACTCGAAAAGGAAGGCAGGATCGCTGTGTTCGGTGATTCCGACTTCGTTACCAACAGATACTACTACCTCTCCGGGAATGGAAATTTTTTCCTCAACACGGTCAATTGGCTTACCGAAGAGAAAGACCTCATCTCCATCCAGCCCAAGACTTCCTCCCCGAGAACCATCCAGCTCAGCCCTTCCCAGGGACGATTGATTTTCTTTGTCTCTCTGATCATCCTGCCGCTCACCGTCCTGATCACGGGGGTTTCAATCTGGATCAGGAGAAGATCCCTATGAGATTCAAAACCACACTCATTCTCTTTATCGTTTTCTTGGTGCTCTTGGCTGTAGCGTATTTTTTCGAATTTAGAGGCAAGAGCCAGGAGGATACAGGAGATAAACTGGTCAGTCTTTCCTCTGAGGACGTGGAAAAGATCGTCCTGAAAAAAGGGGATGAAGTTATCCAATTCGAAAGATCTGGAGAGGACTGGTTGATTACCGAACCTTTAGAAGCTAAAGGCGATAAATATGAAGTCAACAGGTTGGCAGATGATTTTTCCGACCTTCGTATCGAAAGAGTAGTGGAAGAAGAACCCACGGATCTCGAGAAATATGGTATTCCCCGGACAGAAGTCAGCCTGTATTCTCAAGGACAAGAACAACCTGTGAAAATCTTGATCGGGGCAGAGAATCCACTGGATAAGACATTCTTCGCCAAGAGGGAAGATGAGCATAAGGTGGTGTTGATTCCCAGTCTTCACAAGAGCCTCTTAGAAAAAAATGTCTTCGATTTCCGGCAGAAAGATATTTTCAAATTTGAAACTGAACAGGCCAAAAGCATCGAGTTAAAATCAAAGGACATTCGATGGAAAGCCGAAAAAGAGGATGAGGAATGGTTTATTCAAAAACCCGTCCATGCCCTGGCCAAAACCTCCAGTATCAACGATGTGCTGTATGCTCTATCCAATGTGAAAGCGAAAGAGTTCGTATCTGAAGAAAAAGAGAATGAGGAGATCAAGAATCTGGGACTGGATAATCCTGATCATGAGGTGTCCATAAATTTTCCTCTCGAAAACCGGCAGGTGACATTTTCTTTTAGCAAGAAGGAAGACAGCGTTTATATGACATCATCTCTTTCCTCAAAGATCATCAAAGTAGAAGACTCTATCCTCTCTGACATCGAAAAAAAAGTTGAAGAAATCAGAAACAAAAAAGTCAGCGAATTTTACACCTGGGAAGTTGGAAAACTTCAGATCAGGAAAGGCGATCTGTCTATGGTTCTGGAGAAGGATGAGGAGGACAACTGGCATTTTGATGAAAGCCAGGAAGAGGCAGATAAAGACAAAGTTCAATCTTTCCTGAGAAAAATAGAAGGCCTGGAAGCTGAAGAATTCATCGACTCTCCCCTGGAGCTTCGGGACCATGGTCTTGAAGAACCTCAGGCTGAAGTGAAAATTTGGGTGGATGAGGAAGATGACAAGTCCAAAGAGATTCATATCCTCATAGGTTCGGAAGATGAAGAGGCGAAAAAGGTCACTGTGAAAAACGAACGATTTGAATATTTGTTTAGTGTGGATTCTGCTTTTCTCGAAGAGTTTCCTCAGATTAAGGACGATTGGAAAGTCCAAAAAGAAGATGAAGAAGAAAAGGAAGAGATCAAAGAAACATAGCCTGTTCGGGTCTCAAAGGCTCATTCAATCTGCTATTTTCTCGAGCGTGACAGTCTCTTCACAACGACCAGAGTCATGTCGTCCATCTGTTCGACTTCGGATGTAAAAGACTCAACTTCTTCGAGGGCTCCTTTCAAGAGATCTGACGCCGATGATTTGGAGTGCTTCTTCAGGAATTTAATCAGCCTCTCTTCTTCAAATTCCTTATTGTCCTTGTTCCGGCTTTCGGTGATACCGTCGGTAAACAGGACCATTACGTCGTCAGGATTCATTGTTATCGACTGGGATTCATATTTGGTATCAGGAAACATACCGAGACAGAGCCCCACGCTTTCCAGTCTTTGAATCCTTCCTTTCTTATCGATGACCATAGGAGGATTATGACCGGCATTGACAAATTCCAACTCCCCTGTGCTTTGGTTCAGTTCGCAGTAAAAGAAAGTGATGAAGCAGTTGATTTGAGTGTCTCGATGGACGGAATTATTCAGTTTTGCGGCCATTTGAGAAATGTTGTACTTGGGATGAACTTCCGAATGAAGCGATGCTCTCAGGGAAGCCATATGGAGGGAGGCTCCGACTCCTTTACCAGAAACATCGGCGATCACGATTCCCAGCCGGTCATAATCGACAAGGATGAAATCATAGTAATCCCCTCCCACCTGGGAACAGGGAATCATATCTCCTGTTATATCAAAACCTGCCAAATCAGGAGTGAGTTTAGGGAGGAAATCTCTCTGGATCTGAGATGCCAGGGCAAGTTCTTTTTCCATCTTTTCCTTTTCAATGGAAAGCTCAGTGGCTCTGATGTTTTCGATTTTTACTGCAGCCAGATTGGCCAAAAGGGTAAGCAACCTCAGATCTTCCTCGGCAAAAGGTTTGAGGAGGGAAATCCGGTCTGAGTAGATGATACCTATAATTTCTTTGTTGTTCCACAGCGGAACACACACCGCTGAATGGATATTCAATTTTAGAATGCTGTCTTTAGATTTCAACCTGGGATCAGCCTGCACATCCGAGATAAGCACAGAGGAATGCTTGTTCATGACCATGTTCACAATACTCTGGCTAACCAGAATCCTCTGGTCCATCAACCGTTTATTGTTGATCCGGACGACCTTGGGAATGAGCTGAGCGGGATTTCCTTCCTTCAGCATCAGTATTCCTCTATCCATAGGAAGATTTTCCCCTATAAGATCCATAATATGCTCTAAAAGCTCGTGCAGGGGCATGTGAAGAACCAAAGCCTTGGAGACTTCGCTTATGACAGAAAAAGATTTGTGTTCTGTCTTTATCCTGTCTATGTCCAAATCTTTAGCTGCCGCTCGGATAGTCGTGCTTATGTCCGGTTTTTTAAACACATCCTTAATGTGCATAATGGTGTTGATATTTGCTGAATCAGGACCGGCATCTGTCACCTCGACATTGGTGGAAAGTTCTTTATCGAAGACAATCCGAGTCGAACCGATGAGGATCTCATCCCCCTTTTTGAGTTCGGTTTCACCATGAATCCGCTTGCCGTTGAGAAACGTTCCGTTTTTGCTGCTGTTATCGCGGACCATGTATCGTGAATCAGAGGCGTAGATGAAAGCATGGTGACCCGAACAGAATGGATCCTGGATGGGAATGTCATTATCGCTCGAACGGCCTAAAGATATCTTCTCGTTTTTCAGGTTGTACTGAAACAGCTCGCCCTTTTTTGGATACACAAAAAGTCTTGGCATCTTTTCTTTCTCTTTGATTATATGCACAAAAAATCTGCATTTCAAGAGGTTTCGAGCTTTTCCAGGGCACTGAGCAATTTTCGACACCTCTTCACTTTATGGTCAAACGGGATATCTTCGATCAGAGGAATGATAAATTCTTTCATCTCCCGTTTGAGAATATTGTCAAGGAGCTCTACAGAATAATCCATGGCTTTTTTTGTCCCAGAACTGATATTTTGATATGCCTTGAGGATGTCCTCCTGTGGATATATCAGGCTGAGCAGCTCAAAGGTGTGTTTGAGGGATTTTGCCAGACTGTTCTCCAAATCCGAAACCAGATTCACCCTTTTCTTGTCGGACATCAAATCATGAATTTCCAGCAATATCAAGTAACTCTTTTTAATGCGCGTAAAGATTTCTGGCGCGATATCATGATAGTTGAATTGAACAGCAGGTTCTTTTGTCCGCAGCCTGTAGAGTGCCTCGACGAGCTCCGGCTCTAATTCGCTTCCCCTCTTTTTTAACTCCCTCGCCATCAGGTCTGCAGATCTCTGGGTACCGATACAGAAGAGAATATCAGGGATGGCTTTCCGTATCTTTAAATCCTCATTTTTATCTGCCATATAGTCCCTCAGAGTGCCCAAAATCTTCGTTCCGTAGTTCACCAAGGCCTGGCGAGCGATCCTCTCTGTTGCCGGTTTTTTCAATTGGGAAACGATAAACGGGACCAGCTCCTTCCTCTTGACTCTTCCTGCACTCTCCAACGCATATCTGACTACTTCGGGTGATTTCTCCCTCAGGAGCCTGCTCAGAGATGGGACCAGGGACGGACTCGGAGTCATCATGCCGAGTACCTTTGCGGCCTCCATCTTCGAGACTTCAGATACCTGTCCTTCCTGGGAAACAACTTTTTCGATCTGTTCACGCATCATTTCCTGATAGACATCCAAAGACATGACCTCCTTCACCTGAGCACTGAGGTCTTCCTCTTCGAGAGTATCGTCAGTATCTGGCAGCAGGACCTCTCCATCCAGATCGAAGAGTGAATCCATGGAACCCGCTCGCACTTCGTCGGATTTGCTCGAGATGATTGTCTTGAGCTCAGGACTCAATTTATCGCTCCTAATCAGGTCGAACAGATTCATGGCATAAAGAACCGAACTCCTGTTTCGGCTCTGGAGGGTATCGAAAACCAATTTGGTCATGTCCACATCGATTTTTTCACTGACGATTTTATCTGCATCCTCCCATTTGAGCTGCAGATTCTTTTTAACGATCCCCACATACTCTTTGATGACCATCCAATTGAAACCTATCCAGACAAAAATAAACAGGATAACAATCAGACTGATCTCATTGAGAGAGAAACGAAGCGTCGAATAAAACAAAAGAAGGAGCAGGGCTGCAGCTCCCTTTGCCATCTTGTTGACAAACATATCGATAAACACTTTTGCTTTATACTTTATCTCCGGAGGAATCGGGATATACAGCAGCTCTCGAACAGACTGGTTAAGGGAATGAGCAAGGCTCTTATCGGCTCCTTTGATAAAAACTGCCCAGTAAATCAATCCCCCGACAGAAATAAAAAACAGTGAAAAAGAGCCTATGAGTAATATCACCGGGGTAACCAAAAGAGCGACATACATTCCGAAATTTTTCAAGATGCGATTGGTCATAAGCACGTGCAGGAGATAAGAAAAAATCAGGAGGAAGGTGAAAAAGGTCCCCAAGAAAGACGTTCTTTCATCTTTTATCTGGAATGACCTTTCGATCACATGATTGAATTGAAAGTCTATCAAGGTCGTAACAATGATAGCCGAGGTAATTATACCGCTTAAAAAAAGCAGGTGACGATTCTTGACCAATTCCCGAAACCCGCCCTGGTAGCCTGCTCTTGTTATTTGATCCTTGGATTTCTCCCTCCTCTCATGCTGTTTCCTGAATTCATGGCTGGAATTCACCAGAACCATACAGATAGCCAGGAGAAAAGGGCAAATCAAGATCAAGTTTTCTGTTCCGAATGTCCGGGCTAACCGGCTGGCGAGCACTGCTCCTGCCACTCCCCCCAAGAGCCCCCCGCTCACAAGAAAGCCCACCAGTCTTTTTGCCTGCCTGGGATTATAAATGTCATTGACAAGCAGCCAGAACTGGGTGACAGATGTAGCGGTGAAGATATCGGCCCAAAACCAGAAAGCCAAAGAAAGCCACGCCCACTCGAATCGGAAAAGCCACCAGAAAAGAAGAAGATTGATGATAAAAAATGTCAGGCTGAGGGATATGTAGAGTTTTCGGTCTATGGTGTGTAAGAGCCTGGAATTCAAGGTGACCACAAACCCGATCAAAACAGCTGTCAAGAGATAGGCAAAGGGCAGATTTTTGAATGACAACCACCCCAGAAAAAGTGAGATTTTGACTGGCTTGATGATATAGGCTGACGTGGTGATGAGAAAAAAATAGAAAAACATAAAAAGAGAGGTCACTGCTTCCTGTTCCCGTATATTCACGAAGCGGCCGATTATCCTGTAAAAAAATTTCTTCTGCACTTGATTTCTTTAAAAATCGGGCAAATTTTTCTGCAGTATCAGGCAGGCTTTTAATCTTTCCTCTCTTGAGAGATCTTCGACTATGGGAAGGACAGCCTCCCTTATTTCTTTTTGCAGGGTATTGTCCAGCAGCTCGACAGCATAAGCCACAGAGTCTTTGGTCCCCGTCTGAATGTTCTGGTAAGCCTTCACCATATCCTCGTGAGGGTAAAGGAGCCCTAATAGCTTGAAAATGTTTGCCAGTGTCCGCGCCATTCTTCTGCCCAGCGCCTCACAGAGTTCCTCATTTTCGCCCTCTGCATCTTTGTCAGCAAATTCTATGAAATACATGTAATAAGCTCTAATTTCTTGTCTTGTCGCTTTCCTTATGATTCTATGAGAAAATTCAATCTCAGGGTTTGACGAACGGATTCTGTCCAAAGCATCGACGAGTTCTGTTTTTATATCCACACTTCCTTCCCGCATCTCCCACTGAATAAAATCTGCAGCTTCCTGAGAGCCTATCCTGGCCAAAACCGAAGCGGCGGCTTTCCGGAGTTCGATATCTTCCTCCCGGTCTCCAAGATAATCCGCCAGCGTCCCAACGATTCTCACCCCGTATTTTTCCAATGCCGAGGCAGCGTCTTCACGGATCATGGGATCGCTCAATTTCTGAGCCAGAAGAGGGACATATTCTTTTTTTCTGAGTTTGGCGGCGCTTTCTATGGCATATTTGATGACATCTGGTGAGGCGTCCCTAAGAAGCTCCTCAAGTCTCCTGACTAAAGGAGAATCGGGATTTAAGAATCCAATGCTTTTCGCAACTTCCATCTTGGCTACCTCGACTTCCCTGCCCTCTTCGGCGAGAACCTTATCGACGTACTCAGTAACCACCTCCTGGTAGACATCCAGGCTCATGATCTCCTCGATGTCCTTTTTCAACGTTTCATCTTGGGCTGGGGCATCGCTCACCTGGATCATGGGCGTGGGATCGACTTCGAAGAATATTCCCAATGAAGAAGTCTTCACATCTTCAGAATCGTAATCCATCAATTTTTTCAATTCTGGAGTGAATTTTCCTTGTTTTATCAGATCAAAAAGATGCATTGCATACAAATCTTGACTTCGGTCTTTACTTTCCAGCGTATCAAAGATCAACTTCGTAAAATCCACATCTAATTCTGCCGTGACCACTTGATCCCCTCTCTCCCACCGTTTGGATATTTTCTGTTTGACGGAGCTGATGTATTCCCGGCTCGCTTTTAAGGTCAGTACGATCCAACCAACGATCAAGGCAGAAGCCACGGCACTCACGATTCGGATATAAGGTTGATGACTGGAAAAATTCAGTGCAATGATGGGGATAAGAATGACCCCTCCTATCCCTTTGGAAAACCTGTTCACAAACATGTCGATAAACACCATTGCTTTGTATTTGAGATCGGGTGAAACCGGTATGTACAAAAGTTCCCGGGCAGATTGGTTGATGGAATAGGAAAGGCTCTTATCATTTCCCTTGATGAGAATGGCTAATACAAGAGTAGCAGCGACCCCGATACCCAAGAAGCACAGCAGCAGGATCAGAGGATAGAGCAGGAGCGTGATGCGAACACCATAACGCTGGAAAAGGTTGCTTGTCATCAGCAGCGATAGGAAAAATGCAAAAACCATTAATCCAGAGTAGAAATAGCCAAAAAAACTGGTTAGTCCTTCCTTCTTGCTCACATTCACGACTGTTTGGAATTGAAAATCTATAAGGGTCGATACAACCAGAGTAATAATCACGATAGTGGCGATCAACCTTAAATACGTATGTTTCATTACGGTGTTGAAGCTGTCACGGAATCCCGGCTTGGAAAGCACTTCGGGCTTCTCTGGAATCTTTTTTTTATCCCCTCTTCCCACTGGCTGGAATTTCTTCTGCCATCGGGAAATCAAATATACGACACAACCACAGAGGATGAGTAACCCTGCAACCAGAAAGAGCAGATCGAAATCAACACTGGTTTTTGCGAGAATTCCTGCCAAACCTCCTCCCACAATCCCTCCCAGTATGCCTCCGCTTATAAAAAAACCGCTCAGTCTTTTGAATTCACGAGGATTGAGAATGTCGTTGACCATGATCCAAAACTGAGTGTTGAGGACTATGATGAAGATGTTTGCCCATACCCAAAAAACATAAGGCAATCCTGACCACTGGTAACCCGATAAAAGCTGAAAAACGAGGCAGGAGAAAAGAAAAAAGGCAAGGCTGAGTGTTATCAAAAGATATCGAGAAATTTTAACCTGGATTTTTGAATGGAAAGCGACCACAAATCCAATGACAACAGCAGTCAGCAAATAAGCGAATGGCAGCTCCATATATCCCGGTTCATCGAGAAAGCTAGCATTCCTGAGCGGTTTGATAATGTTATAAGGAGCAGTCACCAAAAACAGGTAAAAAAAGAGAAGAAGTGAGATTTTCAACTCGCCGGGTTTTATTTTTACTATACGGGAGAAGATTCTAAAGATGAGGTCTTTCGCCATACGGAGACCCTGCTGACTCGCATCTCCACTGAAAGCCCCAGAGCAACTTTCAAATCAGTGAAAAAGATATGTGTGATTAATCTGTCATAAAGCTCTGAAGCGCCAGTTCTTCGTCATCGAATATATCGAGAACTTTGGTGAGCATTGTCACTTGGAACACCAGGTAAAGTTTTTTGGAAATCTTGGCAATTTTGAGTTTTCCGCCCAGATTATGGGTTGAAATATAACTGGCCAGAATCTCCCCTACCCCAAAACTGTCGATGAACTCAACATCCTTAAAATTGAGAAGGATGTTCCTTTTTCCTCCATCCAACTGATCCTTTACCAGCTGATGGAGCGTGACATCAGAAACATCTGATCTGCGGATTTCTCCCTCTATGTCAAATATGATGACATCGTCTTTTTCTCTTGCTTGGATTTCCATCTTTTTCCTGTCTTAATTGTTTTTCACTTAGCTTTTATCAAAAGTACAATTCAAAGTCAACCGGTTTTCATACTCCAGCCCGAGTTTCACAACCGAAGCGGAAATTTTTACAGGTAATTGTAAAATCAAGAAAAAAAATATATATTATATCAGGAGGGGTAAGATAACGAATTTACCCATGTAAAACCGATGAGAAAATATTCATACCTCAATTATACGCGAAAGACAACCCGGTTTCTCCTGCCTCTTCTCTTTGTTTCGACTCTTTTTCTCTCCTTATATGCTGATAAAATACAATGCGAATGGGACAACGTAAAGAAAGTCATCGCCGTAGGGGATGTTCACGGCGATTACGGAAATTTTATAAAGATCCTGAAAAAAGCGGGCATTATGGATGATAATTTCAAATGGATGGCAGGAAAAACACATTTTGTCCAGAACGGCGATGTCATGGACAGAGGAAATTATGCCAAGAGCATCTTCGATCTGTTAAAGGAGCTCCAGAAGGAGGCAGAGGAGGCCGGCGGCAAAGTCCATATGCTCCTGGGCAACCACGAAGAGCTCAACATCACCGGGATGGCTCCCAGATATCCCGGATATGTTTCACCGCTGCAGTTTCTCTCATTTCTCCCCGACGATTACAAGAAAAAATTAGAGCAAGAATATACAGAGGAGATGGAAAAGGCGAAGAACAACCATAACCCAGATTCCTTGGTTAACGCCTCAGAAAAATTTTGGACAGAAGTCATCACCCAGCCTAATCCCTATCAAAACGAATACATACTCAACTTCAATGAGAATTATGGAAAATGGCTTCTCGAAGGCAACGCTATCATCAGAATCAATGACACCATCTTCGTCCACGGAGGAATCAGTAAAAGGTTCTCGACCTGGCCACTGGAAAAAATCAACGACACCTACAGAGAGGAACTGAACAGGCTGCGTCTCGCCCATAAAAGAGGCGTCAATCCATTAATCAAGCCGCAGATCGTCTATGCGCCGGACGCTCCGCTCTGGTTCCGGGACCTGGCCACCAATCATGATCAGTCCTTTATCGATGATGTCAAACTCATATTGGACAACATGGGTGCCAAACATATGGTCATAGCCCACACTCCTTATGGAAGCACCGGAAGCCCCGTAATTCCTGAAAATATAAAGGCGGTAAGCCGGTTCGACGGAAAAATCTGGATCATCGACACAGGGATATCCAAATATTATGGCGGTATCCTCAGCTACCTGAAAATAGAGGACGGAAAATTCTCGATATGGACGGAAAGAGATGAAGAATAAGTCAACTCCTGCAATTTTTATTTTGCTCTTTTTATCTCTTTTTTTAGGGAGCCTTGCCCAAACAGAAAGGTCTGGTCAAAAAGAAATGAAGCGATCCGAGCTCGAGCATTACCTGAAAACCGCTGAAATAACCTTGATCGAAAAGGGAAAAATTCCTGGACGGACGAATGCATGGAAGATCACCTTGTTCGATGGGAAACAAGAGAGGCAAGCCCATTTCAAATTTATCGACTTCCACAGACCCACACCCATCGCAGACAGCTATGCCTACGATCTCGCCGCATACGAATTGGACAAGCTTCTGGATCTCGGAAGAATCCCCCCCCTTGTGAGTAGGGAAATAGACGGAGTCAAGGGATCTCTTCAAATTCGGGTCGAAAACTGCATTCCCTTGGACCTTCAACAGCAGAAAAATCTCAAGCCTCTCGATGCAGAAGCCTTCCATAACAGTCTGGAAGAAATCAACGTATTCGAAAATCTCGTCTATTGTGAGCGCAAGGAACTGGATGATATCCTCATCGAAAAAGAAACCTGGAAAGTGCTCCGGGTGGATTTTGGCGAAGCCTTCTACCCTACTCCAGAGCTGATACCAGATCAAAAGATCACTCGATGCTCGAAAAAGCTTTTTGAAAACCTTATCGAATTAGAGGACGATGTGATCGCACCCCATCTGGAAGAACTTCTCAACGAGAATGAAATGTCCATGCTATTCCAGCGCAAGGCGCTCATCCTGGCGACGATCAAAAAACTCATCCAGGAGCGAGGCGAAGAATCTGTCCTCTTTTGATCCCCTCCTATTGCCCAAATTTTGTGCAATCTCTCAAAACTCAATTGATTGCAGTCTTTTAACGAAAATATTCACTCATTTATCAACACCTTTTTACACAACAACGACGGAAAAAACCAAAAAACAAGTTGACTTTTCCTTGCTTATCGTAAAAAATCCAAAAAGAGATACTCCTGGGAGGGGATGGCATGACGCATCGGAATGATCGAGGTTATCAAACATCCTCGGATAAACCGCCTGGAATTCTCTACAAATTTCTCAGGCTTTTTACCGTGGTTCATCCTGGCGAAGCTCTTACATTACTCCTGCTGTTCTTGAATATTTTTCTGATCGGCGGAGCCTACTCCATTCTCAAACCGGTGAGGAGCGGCCTCATTCTGACTAAACACTCTGCCGAAGAAGAATCTTACCTGTATGCAGTTGTCGCTGTCTTGCTCGTTTTTGTGGTTAAAGTTTTTAGCTATCTCTCCTCCAGGATTCCCCGGCAGAAACTGATCGCCAATGTCACGCTCTTTTTTATCTCAAATTTAGTGCTTTTTTATATCCTGAATGAAGCAGGAACTTCTTTGAGCATACTGGGCATCGTTTTTTGGGTCTGGCTGAGCATCTTCAATGTTTTTATCATCGCCCAGTTCTGGGCCTTTTCCAACGACGTCTATACCGAAGAGGCCGGAAAGCGTCTGTTTCCGATCGTGATGTTCGGGCAGAACATGGGTATGTATCTTGGTGCCCAGAGTACTTCTCTCTTGGTGAAGCCTGCCGGTCCATTGAGCCCGTTCCAGCTTATGCTCCTGGCTGGTATCATTCTGCTTGTCTGTATCGCGCTCACACTCATCGTTCACAGAAGAGAGGTAACAAAAATAAAAAGCAGACCAACGGATCAAGGCCTCAAAGAAGTCCCCCCTAAAAAAGTCAAGGAAGAACCTCTAAAAAAAGGGGGCGGCTTTCGGGTGGTGTTTCAAAGCCGGTATCTCATATTGATCGCCTTTGTGATCCTCTTACTCAACTACGTTAACACCACAGGCCAGTACATGAAATCAGATGTCTGGAAGCGGGCAGCCAACGAAGCAGTGGAGACGGGTATGATCGAGGATACAGATACGGCGCGGCTCCAGTACATCACCAAAACCGAGTCTGACTTCAACTCCCTCGTCAATCTGTTTACCTGGCTTATCCAGCTTTTTCTTGTCTCACGCATATTCAAGTGGTTCGGGGTTAGGGGAGCTATGCTTTTTCTGCCCTTTATCGCTTTCGGAGGTTACTTCTTTATAGGCCTGGGAGCGACATTTGCCATAGTCAAATGGGTCAAGGTAGCGGAAAACAGCACAGATTACTCTCTCATGAATACGGTGAAACAAGGCCTTTTCCTGATAACATCGAGGGAGGCCAAATACAAAGCAAAAGCGGCTATCGATACATTTTTCGTCAGGGCCGGGGATGTTCTCGTTGCTCTGACCATCTTTTTTGGCACCACCTATTTTTCGTTGAGCCTGGAAAATTTCGCCGCTATCAATGTGGCTATGGCTGTGATCTGGATCATTCTCAGCTTTCTTACCATGCGAGAGCACAAAAGACTCTCAGCCCAGCGGCCTGGAAACATTCAACCATAGAGGTCGTTCCAAAGTAACGGGAAATAAAATCGAGATAAAGGTGCAGGGAAATGTCGGAGCGGCAACGGAATGGCATTAAAAATCTGAACTAGAGCGGAGATATTTCCCCGCACCTTAGATGGATACTTCAGCCCCGTCACATTGGGACAAAGCCCAACCATAAATAGATTGTGCCTCGACGATACAGCCGTTTAACCTGTCTGATGTTTCGACTCACCGAAGATCTTTCACCTTCAGGATTCCCCCTGTATCCTGGGCAATGTACAGGTAGCCCTGATCGTCCCGGGCAATTCCTTCCTGGCTATCCCCGAGAAACGCATACTCTTTTATAATTCTTCCGTCCAGAGTAATTTCGACGAGTATATTATCTGCATCGCTCACCACATTCAACAACCCGGACCCGGCATCAAAGTACATGGCTGATGGATCATCCATCTTCAATGGCAAAACTCGGAGAATTCGAGCCTGAGACTGCTTCTCATGACTGGATTTGATGGGAACGAGTACTTCCATCACACACGGAGGGTCCCATTGATTTCCGATATAAAACGTCCCTCCTTCAGGGTGATTCTCATCCGCAACGAAGGCGATGGATTCGATGCCGTTATCGTATCCTTCCTCCTTTTTTTGGATGAAGTTTAGGTCGCCATCAAACGTTCTGTTTAATGGAAATCTTCTGGTGAGCTTTTTTTCATCCGGATCGAATTCCAAAATGATATCTTCCCCTTCAATGATCACATACAACAGACCATTTTGGGGATTTGCTGTGACTCCCTCCAGATCACCGGGTATTATGTGCTTAAAAACGGGTGATCCATCTGTCTCGATTTCTGCAACCGCCCCTTCATCGCTGACTACAAAAAGGGTCTTTCTCAAAGGATGAAAACATAGACCTGAGGGCTCAGGAAAGTCCTGCTGGTCGATATTTCCCCCGTAGCTCGGCTCATCCAGCCATAAATAAGGGAATCGAATAGTCGGCGTATGTGTGTCCGCCGCCGAACAAGCGAACAGGGCTGCGATCATACCCCAAAAAAAGATTTTTTCTCTCATTGCCTCCACCTATCCGGGTTGAAAAAACCAGTGGTCTTTTTTTTTGAGCCTGGGGAAAACTGTACAACATAAAAAAATGAGATGTCAAACCAAACATTTTGTTTGATTTTCTTCATCTATATGAATATGATATTAAAGCAGAATGAATGGGGAAAACCCATCCTGAGGGAAGAATAATGAAAAGAAGATTTTCATTCCCGTTCGCAGTCATCCTTGTCTTGTCTATCTGTGCGGCCTACTCCCAGTTTCTTCCGCAAGAAATCGCTCAAAGGGAAGAAATCGAAGAATTTCTTCTAACAGCCGATATCATTCGAGCAGAAGATATCGGAGAGGGCGTCACGAAACCGAAACGGCTCTATTTGAAAAAAGGCGATGTGGAAATGAGCGGATGCTGGAAGAACATTAAAGGTAAACGTCTCGGTAATAAAGAAGGATGGCAGTATGAGATCGCAGCATATAGATTCGACAAGCTTTTGGACCTCAACATGATTCCTCCTACAGTTGAAAGGGAGTTTGGCGGAAAGAAGGGGTCGCTCCAGTTTTGGGTGACGACCCCCTACAGCCTTCTGACGATTATGCAAGAGAACATCCCCATGCCCACCACAGGTCCTCCTGCCGTTCGAATAAGTCGAGCCAAGTACATCGTACGGGCATTTGACAGTCTGATTGGCAATGCGGATCGAACCCAACAAAATTTGCGCTATACCGAAGACTGGCGCACCATCCTCATCGACCATTCCCAGTGTTTTCAAAGTTCAAAGAAGTACACGAAAAATCTTATGTATGGGAAAAATGGAATTAAGGAGATGCAGCTTTTCAGGCGGCTTCCCAGGAGCTTTGTCGAGAATGTCGAAGCCCTCGATTTTGAGACAATCAAAAATGCAGTGGGACCTTACCTGACAGACAAGGAAATCCAGTCAGTCCTAGCCCGTAAAGATCTTCTCCTGGAGGAGATCGAGGATATGATAAAGAGACAAGGCGAAGATAAAGTTATCTACGAAACGAGGGACAAATAAAAACATTATAGGAGGCATTAACCATGAAAAAGGCTTTTTCCGTTTTTTTGTTCACAGCTCTTCTCCTTGCTTTCGGCCTTCAGACTTTCGCGCAATTCACCAAGGAAGAGGTCGCAGAGAGAGAAAAATGGGAAGAATTCCTGAAGACGGCGGAGGTGGTCAGTTCAGAGCAGCCCTTTGGCGATCGTGAGGCTGTTACCAATCCTTGGGTGCTGACCCTCGAAAAGGACGGGATCACGAAGCAGGCAATATGGAAGAACCCAGAAGGTCGCATGAGAGGATATGTGGAAAACTGGAAATGGGAAATTGCAGCCTACCGACTGGATAAATATCTCGGGATAAATATGGTTCCCCCGACAGTAGAAAAAAGATTCAGAGGCGAGCGCGGATCTTGTCAACTTTGGATCGACGCCATGATGAGCCTGCAGGATAAATACGAGAAAGAGATCAAAACGCCATCCTATAAAGTCTTCCCTTGGAACAGAGCCCTGTACATTCAGCGCTTTTTGGATAATCTTATAGCCAATGAAGACCGGCATCAAAACCAGTTTCTCATAACCGAGGACTGGCGGATGATTCTGATCGATCACTCCCGCTCCTTCCGCACATCCAAAAAATTCACAAAAAATCTCATTTATGACGAAAAATACAAAGAGGGTCCTCGCCTTATGAAAGAAATTCCACGGGATTTGTACGACAAATTGAAAACCCTTGACCAGGAAACCGTTAAAGAGATCGTTGGAGAATACCTGACAGATGATGAAATTGAGGCTGTGCTTCTCAGAAAAGATCTCGTTATCGATTGGCTGGACAAACGAATAAAGAAAGAAGGAGAGGACAAAGTCCTATATTGAGGAAGATTCTGATTCCTCGATCTTCTTGTGCATAACTAAAACATTCTGATTTTTTTCCCTGGTATAAGTGAAGCCATCCATGAGTCTGCGGGCGAGCAGGATGCCTAAACCGCCGGTCTTTCCCTTGGAAATCATTTTGTGTATATCAGGTTCCTGAATGCTTCTGGGGTCGAAAGGAACACCCCAGTCTCTGATCTCGAAGAAAATTTTTTCTTTTTCAGGCCAAGTTTTCAACAAGATATCCCCTTCGGTGTTTGGATAGGCATACCTGACAATATTTATGCACATCTCGAGAATAGCCAATTCAATCAGATACAAAGTTTCTTCAGAAAGGCCGAACTCTGCGAGCGCTTCTTTTAAAAAGCTTCGTATCTTTTCTATTTCACATAAATCGCTCTTTATTTCTATGGACCTGATCATCGGATTATTTTTCCTGATCCCGCCGCAGATTAAAAGATCTTGTTTGGCGGAGACCTTTGATACTCTATATCAAAAAGAAAATTATTGTCAATTCAAAAAAACCTGAATACGGATCGGAATCACCGCTGATTCAATATTTTCCTCATTCTTCACCTCTGATGCAGCACGCATCAAGGATAGATAGAAATCACCCTCGGAAAGGAGTTTTTCCCGAACGTACGAATGGAACGCTCCTTCGAAGAACGAAGGAGCAAAGAATCTATTACAAATTTTTCAAAACAGATTTTCCATCTGTAGGAGCACCATCCTCTTCATCATCCCTGATCTCGACTTTCGCGCCAAGAAGTTCAGCCGTGCTCAAATAGATTTGTCTGAAAGATTTTTTTGATTCCTGGAGTTTAGCCAGCCGTTCCCGGGCCTTTTGAAGTTCTTCCTCCATTTCCCCATCGATACCATCCAGTTGCCTCTTGGCCTCCTCCATGGTCTTTTTGTAAAGATCTTCCTGTTCTCTGTTTAGTGACATTTGTTCCACCTATTCCATGTTTTTTTTCTTGAAAGCAATGGAAAAAGTCTTCCATACTTTAACACTCACTCCATCCTTCTTGGCGGGTGAAAATTTCCATTGTCGAACGGCCTCATCACAAGCCTTATGAAATACGGACATTGATCTTCCTGGATCGACGAAAGCAATATCCAAGACATTTCCGAATTCCGAAATCAAAGCCCTGAACTCTACGGTCGCCTCAATACCCCTCTGAAATGCACTGAGCGGATATTTAGGATTGATCTTTTTTACGGCGACAGGAAGAATATCCACTGATTCGATAGGGACCAAATCACCCGTTTTAATTCTATCCGAGGCGTCTTCTGGCTGAATGATTTTCTTGGCTGTTTCTTCCAGCTGATCCAAGTCGACAGCCAACTCAGAAGTCTCCACGCGAGCCTCCTTGGTATCTTGGACCTCGATTAACTCAAAATTCCGGGAGCCGGGTTGCCCCGAAACGGGCGGCAACATCACTTGCCGCTCTCGAGAAGATAATTTTGTAGGAGCTGCAAACTCAGTCGTCGATTCTGTCTCTTGCTCGAAAGCCGGGATTGCCGGATTCGTATCTAAGTCCTGAGAGCGATCTTTTTCATCCCCTGTAAGCGAGGCAGATACTGGGGCGACTTTTTGTACCGTTTCTTCTTGATCCCCTGGATTTTCGGAGGAAAAATTTTCATCTGAGGGATTGGCTGTTGTTCGCTGTACATCTGATACAATCTTCGAATTCTCCTGATTGGGTGGTGGAGAAACCCTGTTTGGCTTCAGAAAGTAGTAGGTTGCCCCTGCGGCCACAAGAATGACAAAGACCGAAGATCCGATCATCATAGGTATGGATTTTTTGATCCTCTTCAAAAAGCCGAAAAAACTGGTGTGAAAAGGAACTTTTTCTGTTTGCTCAAAATAATCCTCGAAAACCTTTTGGCCTGGATCCTGCTCTTCCTCTGTTTTCTCCTCATGGATAATTTTCTCCTGCGGGGTTTCCTGGACTTCTTCCTTGGCTTCCTCTATTCTTTCCTCAACTTCCTCTTTTAATTCTTCTCTGCCTTCATCAATTGACTCCGGCTCACTTGCCTTGACTTCTTCAGCTTCTGCCAGAGTCACTTTTTCTTCAGGTTTATCCACCTGCTCTTCAACCCGGTCTTCCTTTTGTATCAACTCTTCTATGAGTTCTTCGGTCTTGAGCTCTTCTTCCTCATCCTCGATCTCTTCCTCGACCTCAACCTCTTCTTCGACTGCCTCCTCCATTCCTCCGGCCTGCTCGGATCCCAGGCTATCCGTTTCGACCTTAGGATGCTCTTCTTCTGGAGGCTTTTCCCTCTCCGGCTCTTTCTGGATTTTGTCAACCTCGGTCTTTTTCTTATCCAAACTCAGACCGAATTCGGATAAAGCATTCTTGAGCATTGCATCGACTTCGCGGGAAACCTCGTCTCCATCAGAAATCTGCTCTGAAGTTGTCTCTTCACGTTCTTCGTCTTGACCAGGAGTCCCTCGAAGATCCTCAAGAGTCGCTTCTATCTCTTCGGTTTTCCCCTTACCATTCTTTACATTTGCTTGATGCTCCTGGCTGCCCTTTTTTGCCTCCTCAACAGGCTCTCTGGCTCCGTTTTTTAACAGGTCGTGAATGGTGGTCAGCAATTCTTGAGTTTGATATGGTTTTTCGAAAAAGGCAGACGCGCCGAAGGTTTCGATCGCTTCAAGTTTGTAATGCTCTCCCTTATAAAAGCCTGTGGTTATCACAACGGGAATCTTTTTCGGGGAATCCTGGGTAATCTTCTTGCACAAGTCAAAACCATGAAGTTTGAGAAGCATGGGTTCCAGAATGACCAAGTCAGGGCTTTCCGATTCGAATTTCAACAGCCCTTCATGGCCATCTTTAGCAGTGACCACCTCAAATCCTTCGGTCTGGAGCAATTGCAAAAGAGTATTGAGAGAATTCTCCTCAAATTCCACCACCAAAATTTTTTCGTTTCTCATGTTAATCCTTACTGTATGTTTTTTCTTTCAGGGAAATAACATATATAAAACAACTTTTGGTCTTGCAGCGTTTATCCATTCCGATTTCCCGTCCATATTGTACTTCAACAGGCTTTTCAGAGGTCAATCACCCTTAGAGGTGATTTAGGGGATGATTTTTTTCTTCTCTAATTATTGAGTGTAAAAAATCGAGAAGAGATGATATGATAGGCCCAGTTTGGAAAAAAAAGATGCTGTTCAGATCGATTACTTGGATGGCCATCGCTATCAATATTTGGTCCGCGCCGGGTGTCAAGAGATCATCAAACACGAAGCGGAATTGAATCACATCAACGTCTTCCCGATTCCAGACAGGGACACAGGATTGAACCTGAAAAGAACCTTGATGCCCATTATAAACGCCTCCCCTCTCCGTCTCCCCGAAATTAACCTCGTGAGCGTAGAGATCGCCAATATGGCTGTCCAATCCGCAATGGGTTACTCAGGAATTATTTTTGCAGAGATCTTTCTGGGTTTGGCAGAGGGAATGAAAGATTTCGTAAAAATCCAAACGCAAGACTTCGGCACGATCACGGCTTCTGCAGTGAAGAACGCTTATCGATCCCTGGAACAGCCTGTGGAGGGGACAATATTAACCGTGCTCAGAGAATGGTCCAAAGAAATCAACAAACAATGTTCTTTGACCGAAGACTTCGTTCTTCTCTTGAAATATGCCTACCAAAAAGCTCTCTCTGAGCTCAAAAATACCATAAAAATACTCGAAGTTTTAAAAAAAAACAAAGTCGTTGATGCCGGAGGGAAAGCCTGGATTCTCTTCCTCCAAGGAATTCTGGAGGCTATCGAAAAGGGAAACATGAGGAGTATCTCCTCTTCAGAAAAGCCCGTACCAGGAAGAGTTACGAAGAAAGAACAAACAGATCCTTTTTGTGCGGAATGCTGTATAAAGGCAGAAAAGCTGGACAGAAACAACCTGATAAAAAAATTGAACGAAATCGGTCAGGATTTGATTTTTTATGGATCTTCCGGTTTAGCAAAGATCCACATCAACACACACGATCCTGAAAGTGTGTTTTCCCGAATCTCTCCTTTTGGCATGATTTCTGCGAAAAAGATATATGAATTTTCTGAGGAATCGAAAAGCCAGGATAAGGGATCGATCTGCCTTCTCTCTGACAGCACCTGTGACCTATCGGATGACCTGGTGGAAAACAATCCCGTCTATTTTGTGCCGATAAAAGTTCACGCCGACGATAGGACTTACACTGACAGATGGGACATCATCCCCGAGGAGTTCTACCCAATAATGGATTCATCCCCGGTGCTGGCAAAAACCTCCCAGCCCAGTCTCCTGGATTTCAACCGTATTTACAGCCATCTTCTGGTTCACTACCCCTCGATTATCTCTGTCCAATTATCTAGAGCACTCAGCGGAACCTATCAAACGGCTGTCCAAGCATCGCAGGGCTTCCCATCAAATACGATTACAGTTCTGGATGGAAAAAGCATATCTGTCGGTTTGGGGTTGATCCTTATGGAAGGGATCAAAGCGTTGGGTCTAGGGAAAGAATTAGAGGATATACTGCTCCGTATGCGGGGTGCGATTGAAAATACCAATATCTATATTGGCCTCCCGACTCTGAAATATTTGGTAAAAGGGGGACGGATCACAAAGGCAAAGGGTTTTATCGCTGGAATTCTCAATATTAATCCAATCCTTTCCCTCAGTCCTCAGGGAAAACTTGAGCCGGTGGCAAAAGCAAGAGGAAAGAAGCGTCTGGAGCAAAAGGTGCTGGATCTCGTTCTCCAGAAGATCCAGCAAAGGGCATCCAAATACTCTGTGGCTGTGGCCCATACTCATGCTCCTGATATCGGAAATCGTCTCGCCCGGAAAATAAGGGACATCACGGGACTAAAAGTAGAGATGGTTATGAATGCATCCCCTGCCTTAGGAGCCCATGCAGGCCCCGGTGCTTTCGGAATCGCTGTCTGCGGCAGCGGAGATCATTCGAGTTCTCACTTCGATAACACTCTGAAGGCCTGAATTCTGTCGTTGTCTCGGTCTGCAACATAAACGCTGCCATGAGAATCGACGACGACACTCACGGGAAAATAGAATTGGCCCTCTCCGCTTCCAGCTCTTCCCCATTGGGATATGAAGCGGCCATCCCCGTCGAATTTTTGGATTCTGTTGTTTCCAGAATCCGCCACGTAAACATACCCCTCTGCATCTATAGAGACTCCCATAGGATTATCGAACTCTCCATCATCGGAACCTGGATGACCCCATACAGCAAGAAAATCACCCTCACTAGAAAATTTCTGGAGGCGAAACCTATCCAAGACAAAAACTTCTTTTTCAGCACTGACCGCTGCGCCGACTGGAAAAAGGAATTCCCCCTTACCTGTACCTCTCTTCCCCCAAGTTTTTATGAATACGCCATGGTTTGAAAACTTCTTGATACAGTGATTCAATGAGTCAACAACATAGATATCATTGTCACTGTCGATGGCGATCCCGAGCGGACGTTGGAATTCTGCGGGTTCTTTGCCTTCCTTTCCCCACTTCTTGATGAACTGTCCTTGATGGTCGAATTTCAGCACACTGTGTTTCTTAACGTCTGTCACATAAATGTATCCCTGGATATCGACTGCAATTCCCCGACATCTCTTCAGTTTTTTGAAATCCTTTCCTCCAGAGTACCAGTTTCCGATTATTGTTCCTTCGGGATCTATTTTTTTGACTCTCTCATCGCTGTCATCTACCACATAGATAGAGCCTTCTTGGTCCAAAGCAAGCCCTGAAGGATTACGGAAAAGCTTGGAACCGGGCGCCCCCCATTTCTTAAACAGTCCGTAATTTTTTCCTGTTAGGGTTACATCAATCGATATTGGCTTCTCGTCTTTTAGAATATCAACGGAACCTTCCCACTCGGCATAGTTTTCTTTGATGACCTTTAGCTTGTGCAATCCAAAGGGAACATGAGACAGCACACAGTCTGTTAGTTTTCCCGTATCTTCTCCATCCAACCAGACTCTTGCCCCTTGGGGCGAAGATTTGACCTCCAGATTCCTGCCCAATTTCTCAAGGACATATTCTCTTTCAGAATTCACTCGAGTAAGAAAGATCTCCTCCTTTATGGCTCGATACCCTTCCTTTCTTATCTCAATGGAAACCTTCGGGGATTCTGAACTGTAAAGCGCAGGCGTAAGCCCTGCAAATTTCCCATTGACTATCATTTGTGCCTGGCTGGGTTCTGACTCAATACGGAGTGTGTATTCTGTGACAAGACCCAAAAATTCTTTTTCCGCTTGCTCGATAAGTTCTGTTATGTCCGGGTCCAGCATGTTTCGAGTGATCTCTTTTGCGTAACCATGGTTGACTTCAAACATGTTCCTGAACTCTTGTAAGGCTTGAAAATCATTGCCCAAACCTTTGTATGCCATACCTATCCACAAGTAGATTTCCGCAGCCATCTGCCGCTGCTTCTGGTTGTCTTCAACGCGAAAGGCCTTGGCGATCAGCGGAGTCAGGAAAGCAATTGCCTTTTCATAATTATTCTCTTGTCGAATGAGCTGCCTGCTCTCTCTCAAACTGCTCTGAATCTCCTGGATGACTTCTAACTGGGTTTTTATCGCTTCTGCGGGCGACCTTTCTTCTTCGACAGCCAGCTCTTCTTCGGTCACCACTTTCACCAACATTTCATGGATAAAACCTGAAACCTGGAGTCCTTCCTTCTCGAAGGTGACCTTATACCACTCTCCCTGCTTTTCCTGGGAATCAAGTATAGTGTTCAAAGGAATTCTTGCCAGAGTTTGCCCATCGATTTCAGGTGTGACTTTTACAGTTGCGCTATCCACGATGACCTTAACCTTGACAGATGCCGCTTCATGGGAAAACAGGGAAAAGGAAAATGCACACAACCAAAAGACGAGGATTTCTGGAAGCAGCACCAAGCGTCTCATCAGCAGTATTCCCTCACTTTCCAATCTCCTCCCTTCGAACGACACCCATTTCTGAAACCGGGGAGAATCTGGCTGTCCTCCCCAAAGAAGGGAACAACATCGGGAAAGACACGAAATGGTCTTACAATGTTTTCAATAAAAAAAATATCTCAGTTCCTCCCTCTTGTCAAGAAAAGAGTAAATCTCGGATTCGTCTTCAAAACTGGAATAAGAAATTGTCACGCAAGCTGTTGAAATCCCCATAAAAATGAAGAAGCCTTCAAGCAGATATAGGTTAAAGTATCCAGGGTTGTGTCTTCAGAAAAATCATGGTATACAGAGATGTTTTCAAGCCATGCAGAAGACAATGCAAACCGCATCCGAACTCCAGTACAAGCTGAAACACTGGTACATCACTCATCACAGGAGACTTCCTTGGCGGCAAACTGAAGATCCCTACAAAATCTGGATTTCAGAAATCATGCTCCAACAAACAACGGTTCAAGCCGTCCTTCCCTATTACAAAAGATGGCTGAAGATCTTTCCAGACATCAGGACCTTAAGCGAAGCACCCCTGCAAAAAGTTCTCAGAGCCTGGCAGGGGCTGGGCTACTACCAAAGAGCGAAAAATCTCCATCGAGCATCCAAAATCATCGTAGAGAAACATGAGGGGTGTCTTCCCCAACACTATGAGGATCTGAAAAAATTACCCGGTTTTGGCCCTTACACCACCGCAGCCGTTCTAAGCTTTGCTTTCGACAAGCCTTACCCAGTCATGGATGCAAACGTCCGACGGGTCTCCATGAGGCTCATGAGGATGCATCGAAGCACAAGCCCTAAGAACGATAGGGAGCTTCTGCGTTTTCTAACTCCTCTGCTTCCTCAGAAATCCATAGGAATTTTCAATCAAGCCATTATGGAACTCGGCTCGCTTGTTTGCAAACCAAGAAATCCGCTTTGCCTTCTCTGCCCGATTCTTGAGTACTGTGAATCCTTTAAAAAAGGGGAGCAGGAAATTATCCCTCATCCCAAAAAAAGAAAATACAAGAAAATCGAAGCTGTAGTCGGGATCATAAAGGAGAAGGAGAAATACTTCATCCAGAAGAGACCCTCCAAAGGGCTTCTGGCCGATCTCTGGGAATTCCCCGGAGGAAAAATAAGGCCGAATGAAAAGCCCGAGCAGGCTCTGAAACGAGAGATCAAAGAAGAACTTGGAAGCGAAGCCTCTATAGGAGAGCTTCTCATTACTGTCCATCACTCCTATACTCAATTCCGTGTAAAGCTCCATGCTTACTCATGCTCGGTCGATTCGAAACCTTCAATGGACGAAAAGGATCATCGATGGGTAACCCTTGAAAACATACGGAATTTCCCCCTTCCCTCCGGGAGTGTCAGAATTGTTAAATTTTTGGAGGAAAAGGAAAGAAAAAGGCACAGTCAATGATTCTCCCTCCTTTCGAAGCGGACTACCGATTCGCAGCATACGGAACAGAGTTTGCCCCCCGAAAAGGCACCCTGGTCCTGGATGTGGGTATGAAGACCGTTCCTGGAGTCATAGATCACCACCACCCCCAAGCTGAGCCAGAATGTACCGCATCTCTAATAATCAAGTACCCTGCATTGGTCCTGGATCATATACCCAGAGATGAAATCCACAAAAAAGCGGAGAGAACCTTTTATCTGAACATCGTCACCCATCGGCTTCCCGACTTCGATGCTGTAGCCTCGATCTATCTGGCCATGAAGCTTCTAAAAACGGGCCAAATCGATCCGGCTATGGCAAAAATCTCCGCCTACACAAAAATGGTCGATTCAGCCACTCTCCCCAAAGAATGGGACCTTGCCTCCACACCTTATTCCATTCTTCGTGCCCTTTTCCTCAGAATAAGAAAAGCCGATGAGGCTGCAAGCCTAGAACGAGTGAAGGAAGGGCTGAAATTCATGAATTTCCTCTATTCAAAATCCAATGAAGGTTATGAAATCTCCGTGAATAAGTTTCTTTTCTCAGGCATCGAGAGATATCGGAGAGCCATAAGGCGAGCGGAAGAGGATTATTTCAATTACCTCGATGACTTGAAACACAGTCAAAAACTGCTCTTGGACCTTCCACTTGCCGCAGGAAAGGGGAAGAAGACCGTGGATGGCCTGGTGGTGAGAAATCCGCGGAGCTATCTGCTCAAAGATTGGGCAAGAAGAGACCATCTCAACCCTTCCCTCAAACAGGGATTTTCTTTTCTGATGACAAACTTCGGAAACAAGAGGTATATTCTAGGTGTCGATCCGGAAAAAGGTATCAACCTCAGGGGATTAGGGGACCTGCTGAATCAACTTGAAGCCCGCAGGAGAAGAGAACTGGGACGTCCCTTTTCTCATCGCTGGTATGACGGCAACTGTCCGCTTTTTAACTTCCGGATCATCGATTCCCCCCAAGATGAATCATCCCTCTCCCATCAGGAGATCGTTGAAACAGTGCTCGAATTTGGCCAAAGACAGTAAAAATAGCTCTTAAAAATATGGCGGAGAGGGTGGGATTCGAACCCACGGTCCCGATTTCTCGGGACAGTCGCTTAGCAGGCGACCCTGATCGACCACTCCAGCACCTCTCCACCTGAATTTCGGTCCGGACTTCATTTTAGCATTTTTCGAATCTGAGTCAAATCACAGGGACGGTCAACGGTATACTAGGGGACCGCTTCAAACCTTCGTGCTTCGCCATGGCATTTTCAAGAGCTGATAGTCTCTATCTGGTTTTTTGCTCTGTCCCAAAGTGACGGGAATGATGTATAGTTTTAAGGAGCAGAGAAATGTCTCCGCTCTAGTTCAGATTTTTAACGCCATTCCTTCACCGTCCTTCTCGGCGCCTGCGGAACTGCGCATGATCCATCCAAATCTTTGGACTTTATGCGGAGGGAGAGGGATTCGAACCCCCGTCACGATCACTCGTGAAGCGGTTTTCAAGACCGCCGCCTTCAACCACTCGGCCATCCCTCCGCTTCTCTGTACTCTTTCACGAAATTATCTCTTGACCGTCCATGTAAGGGCGTAGGGCCATAGGGATAAGAACAGAGCCATCTTCCTGCTGGAAACATTCCAGGATGGCACTGACTGTCCTTCCTACCGCCACTCCAGATCCATTCAGAGTGTGCACGAACTCCGTCTTGGTTTTGGGACCCCTCCGAAAACGAATATTGGCTCGTCTGGCTTGAAAATCCTCGCAGTTGGTGCAGGAGGAAATCTCTAGATATTTGCTCCTGTGAGGCATCCAGAGTTCCAGATCAAACGTTTTGGCCCCAGCAAAACCCAAATCTCCGGTGCAAAGAACCACCACCCGATAGTGGAGCCCGAGCCTTTTGAGCACCTCCTCTGCATCTTCGGTCAATTTATCCAATTCCTGATAAGAGGACTCGGGAAGGCAGAAGCTTGCCAGCTCCACCTTGTTGAACTGATGTTGACGGATCAGGCCTCTGACATCCTTTCCATAAGAACCAGCTTCGCTCCTGAAGCAGGGAGTGTAAGCCACAAACCTTTGGGGAAGCGATTCCCCGTCCAGGATTTCCTCTCTGTAGAGATTGGTCAAGGGGACTTCGGCAGTGGGGACTAAATACCAGGGATATCCCTTCAGTTTGAAAAGATCATCCTCGAATTTAGGCAGGTTTCCGGTTCCAATCAGGCAGTCCGCATTGGCTATAAAGGGGGGGATCACTTCCGTATAGCCTCTTTCCTTAATGTGGATATCCAGCATAAAATTGATCAAAGCTCTCTCCAGTCTGGCACCGTCGCCAAGATAGACCGCGAACCTCGATCCTGCAAGTTTGGCTGCTCGTTCAAAGTCGAGTATTCCCAGGCTGGTTCCGATCTCCCAATGAGGTTTTGCTTGAAAAGCAAACTCGGGTTTCTTCCCGAACCTCCGTACTTCCACATTTTTTTCAGAGTCAAGCCCCTCCGGGACAGAAGCATGAGGGATATTGGGAATGCTCAACAGGATTGTCTTCAGCTCCTCATCCCGCTGTTTGAAGATCCCTTCGAGATCCTTGATTTCTTCAGACACATCCTTCATGTCTTTTATGAGGTCGCTGGGATCTTTTCCTTCTTCTTTCATCCTTCCGATCAGCTTGGAGGTTCTATTGAGCTCGTGCCGGAGGCTCTCTATCTTCTGTAAATGTCTCTTCTTCTGTTCCGAAAGCCGCAGGAACTGGCTCAGGTCTAAATCGACACCTCGGGATGCTGTTTTTTTGATGACAAGATCAGGGTTTTCCTCGACAAATTTCTCATCCAACATGCGGATGATTATAGCACAGGTGGAGTCGTTTTCAAAAAAGCACACTGCCCCCTTTTGATTCCGCAACGGAAGCATTTCCAAAATCGTGATCGAGATGAGAGCAATGGGGAATGCATACATCCGCGTTCACGATGGGCTCTGTTACGAAAAGTGGGGCTCTTATCTATTTTGTGTAGGGATTGTTTTCAAGCTTGTCTTTGTCATCAGATCTGACGCACACAAAACGGAAAGAGCCCCCAATTTTTAGCATAGAGCCTTGACGATGTTGACTCAATCTGTGTATTGAAATATAGTTTATGGGAATGGAAAAGAAGAAGCCCCGAGAAGTATTCAAAGGATATGTGCAGGTCTACACCGGGAAGGGAAAAGGGAAAACCACTGCTGCTTTAGGTTTGGCTCTCAGAGCCGCCGGATGCGGACTCAAAACTTACATAGGACAATTTCTTAAAGGGCAAGATTATGGTGAACTCGCTTCTGTTAAAAAGCTGTCTCCTTTCATCACCATCGAACAATTCGGCCGTAAAGGGTTTGTTCATGTTACTGAGAATCCGGATAAAGAAGATTTTCAAAGAGCCGAGCACGGCCTGGAAAAATGTTTCAAGGCCATGAAGTCCGGTCAATATCAGATCATTGTTCTTGACGAGATCAATGTAGCCGTTCACTTCAAACTATTGACAGAAAACCAAGTTCACCGATTCTTGGATGAAAAGCCTGAAGGGATTGAGGTCATACTGACCGGAAGATACGCTCCAGAGTCTTTCCTCGACCGAGCTGATCTCGTCACGGAAATGAAGGAAATCAAACATTACTACAAACGAGGCGTACAGGCCAGGAAAGGCATTGAAAAATAAACGTTCAGACTCTCACACTTATGAAAAAGGAAACATTCGAAAAGCTGGTGGCAGAAGCCTTCGCACAGCTTCCAGAAAAATTTAAAAAATACATCGAAAATCTGGCTGTGATCGTTGAGGAGTCTCCCCCAAGAGAAGTGTACCGGCAGACAGGAAGCTCTCCTTACAGCACTATTCTGGGGCTTTATCATGGCGTCCCGTTTAAACACAGGGGGCCTTATTACGGAAATCTTCCACCCGATGTGATTGTGATCTACCAGAAACCGATACTTGAAATGTGCCGTTCAGAGGAAGACATCAAACAAAAAATCAAAGAAGTCGTATTTCACGAAGTGGGGCATTACTTCGGTCTTTCAGACGAAGAATTGAGGGAAATCGAATCCAAACTCGATAGAAAGTGAGGACAGTACGAGGAGAAAAGCCAATGGCAGAAATTTATAAGGGCGTTTTCGCTGCACTTACCACGCCTTTCGAGGGGTATGCAATTTCTCCGGAAAAATTCTCTGAGAACCTGAAAAAATACAATTCTTTCAAACTGGCAGGATACCTCATCTCAGGCTCCAGCGGAGAAGCCTCCTCCCTGACTGATGAAGAGTCAGAAAAGCTGGTCCAAACGGCAAAAGAAACTGCATCCCCGGATAAAAAGATCTTGGTGGGAACAGCCCGAGAATCCACAGCAGAGACCATCTCCTTCACCAACCGAATGGCAGCAACGGGCGCGGATGCCGCTCTGGTCCGGACCCCCTTCTACTTCAAATCCCAAATGACTCCCCAGGCACTCAAGAGACATTTCATGACGATTGCCGATGAGTCGAAAATCCCGGTGATTCCCTATCATATCCCTCAGATCACCGGCCTCTCCATCCATCCGGGCGTTGTCGTCCAGTTGGCTGCCCACTCCAATATTATCGGGATAAAGGACAGCTCGGGAAACCTGGCCTTTCTGGGTGAAGTCATTCAAGATCTACCGCCTGATTTTTGCTATCTCTTGGGGGCTGGAAGCATGTTTCTCCCTGGCCTTCTTATGGGAGTCTCCGGAGGAATCCTCCGTCTTGCCGATATCGTCCCTGCACAATGTACGGAAATTTATACCCTTTTTAAGGAAAAGAGATGGGAGGAAGCTTTGAAGCTCCAGATGGCATTGATTCCCCTGAACAACGCCATTATACAGACTTACGGCATTCCAGGAGCCAAATTCGCCATGGATGTATTGGGCTATCATGGCGGACTGCCCCGTCCTCCTCTTCTTCCCCTAGAGGAGAGAGGTAAAAAGGATATCGAAGAAATTCTGAAAAAATTGAAGGGAAAACTGTGATAAAAAAAAACGGCCGCCGGATTTTTCTGAGGAATCTTATGGGAGGGGCTTTTGCAGCCGCCATTCCTCCCCTGAGTTCAGTCTTAAAAGAGACGGACATAAAACGCATAAAGAAGGAAAAGATGTCCTACCGCCGCTTGGGGAGAACAGACCTGTGGATATCGGAAATTTCTCTCGGAGGGAGTCCAGTCCCCGACTGGGCAGTCATGCAGCAGGTCATCGAACGAGGGGTCAATTACATAGATACATCCTACACCTATATGAACGGCAACAGCGAACGGCAAATCGGAAGGCTCCTCAAGGATGTGGGAAGGGATCGAGTGCATGTGGGAACAAAATTTCACTTAAGAGGAAACTGGAGCGAAGAATCCATTGCCAGATCCGTCGAGGGAAGTCTGAGAAGGCTTCAGACGGACTACCTGGATGTGCTCTTGATCCATGGAGCCAGCAGTCCTGCTCAATTGACCGACGAAAGGGTGCTCAGCGCATTCGATATCCTGAAAAAACAGGGAAAGTACAGATTCTGCGGGCTTTCCTGTCATTCCAACCATCATGAAGTGGTCACAAAAGCTGTCGAGAGCGGTCGCTATGACATGGTGCAGTTGGGATACAATGTCTTCGATATTCAAGAGAGCGAAAAAAATATCGAGGCCTATGAAGATTATCTCGGTGCGAGTGGAACGCGAAAGCTCATCCGGCTGGCCGTTTCCAAAGATGTGGGCATCATTGCCATGAAAACGCTTAAAGTGGGCGGAAAAAGGCAGAACCTGGAAAAATACAAAACAGGTGACACTTCAATCTTCCAGGCCATGCTCAAATGGGCTCTTGAAAATCAGGACATCTCTTCGGTTGTCACAGAGATACTCACCTTCCAGCAGATGGAGGAAGATCTGGCAGTTGCAGGACAGTCTCTCTCAGAAACAGAGAGAAAAACTCTTTACAGGTTCGCAGCCCAAAACTTGAAAGACTACTGTCATATGTGCGGGCTCTGTCAAAAACATTGTCCTCAGGGCGTCTATACAGCGGAAATCTTGAGGTATCTGGCTTATATCGAGGGCTATGCAAAGTCTGCTCAAGCCCATCGAGCCTACTCTTGTTTGCCGAGACGTTCGACCGCCGCAGTATGCCGGGATTGCGGAACATGTGAAGCGGTTTGTCCCTATGGAGTTTCGGTACGCAGAAGAATCAAGGAGGCGCATGCATTACTCGGCTAATGCAGCTATGCCATCCAGGTCGAGAGATGCTGCAATGGATTTCAATTCCGATGTGTCTTCGAAATTTTCTCCTTCCAGAGTGACGATAAATCTGTCCTTGATCAGGATGATCACCTGTGCATCCTTATCATCGTACTCATACTTCTCCATGGCGGGATGGCCTTTGACTGTAGCCTTTTTTATGTACTCCTCACTCGTGTCGACCTCATAGTTCATGGCCATCTTGATGCTTGCATAAACCATAGGCACATAGCCACCATCGGCAATTTTGATGCTGAGTTCTTTATCTCCAGAAACATATCGACGCTCGGCCTGGCTGACCTTGAATTCCCCCATGGAAACAGACTGGCCCTCCGCATCATCCTGGGCAGTCCAGCCTTCGACATCTCCAAGAAAAGAAATCAGTTCTCTCCAGTTTACGGGGTCGACGGGCTTTTGCATTTGGGCAATAAGAACCAGAGAGGAAGCTGTAAAAAAGAAAAACACCATGAAGACTTTGACTTTCATCCGTTTTACCTCCGCAAATAAAATGACCGTGCACCTCGCTCCGACCGGACTCTCCCTGCGTTATCCATGCAGTTAGCTCAGGAAAGGCAGATCTGACGCACAAAAGACTGCTCTGCTACCGCTGCTACCTCCCGGTCCTGACGGAGTTCACAGAGAGCTCCTCGCGCAGGGCCCAAACCTTCAACACCACTTACACGAACACAGGCCAGAAAGAGCACGGCCTCGACGAGGAGTTCGACCCCACTGTAGCGGATTGTGGGTTACAGGGCACCGCTAGCTCCCCATCTAGCACGGTCTCAATTTCCCGGCTCAAAATCTATAGGCTATTCCTGCTCTGAGAGCGAAGCCATCCCAGACTCCTGCCTCTGCTCTCAGATGGAGATGAGGAATAATTTCCGCTCTCACGCCCAGGTTCATCTGGAGAAGCGGAAGGATATTCGGAAAATTGATATCAGAGTCTTCTTCAGCTTCTTTTACGGTGCTCGTCTCAGATTCCCCGACCGATTGTTCAAAACCGCTCCACCTGTAGGAGCCAATGTAGTCATATCTCACTTCACCATTCAATGCCGCCACGCCAACGCCCAAAACGAAATAGGGCGTTACCCTCCAGCCCGGCTTAAAATCCCAGCGAAAACTCAAATTCGTGAAAAGAGGATTGAGAGTGATTTCCCCCAGGGCATCCTTCACTTCTGCCGATGATCCATCCGTGAATTTCTGTTCGACATCTCCCTGGATGGTCAAACGGATTTTTGTTTTATCGAGGGAAAAGCCCAGACTGAAGGCACCATCCCTTCCCTGGGGATAAAACCTGACCTCCAGCCCGTAATTCGGCCCTCCTGAGTCGAAGGTGAAGGTTTGATCGAAGTTTGAGGGGATCGGATCAGGATCACTGCGTATGTCCCGTACCTGACTGATAATCTCCTCCTGGATTTCATCGCTTATTTCTTTGATCAAGTCGTCCTCGAACAGTCCCCTGAAAAGATTCAAACTCCATCTTCCATAGTAGACGGCGATCTCGATCTTCCCTTCAATCCCCTCATCAAAAATCAAAGGGACCTCTGTTCCTTCCTCAGCCTGCAAGGCATAAACATCTGGAACCGTCAAAAGGAAAATCAAAGGGGCACTAATTAGAAACGCTTTTTTCCAACGCGATTGTCTCATATCATCCTCAGAAAAATCCTATATGTTACATGATTCTTTGTCAAACATTTTTCGTACTCGATTGACGCGTATTTACCTGATATTTGTTTATATTAGTCGGCAAAGCCCGAGAATGAATGAGAAAAGCTCGGCTGTGTGGAAACATGAGCAGATAAAGCATCCAAAGGATCAAACGGGAAACCAGCTCGATTTACGAATTCGAAAGAAAGTGGTATCATAGATATGGAGAATTTAAACGATGTTTTTTTGGGATTATACTTTCGTTCTTCTCATTCCTCCTCTTCTGCTCGCTTTATATGCCCAACAGAAAGTGAAGAGCACCTATAAACGCTACAGCCAAAAGTCATCATCCTCTCGAATTTCGGGGTCTCAGGTTGCCAAGAATATCCTGCAATCCAGTGGGGCCAGCGAAGTTGCGGTCGAGAAAACACGCGGGCAGCTGACCGATCACTATGATCCGAGGAAGCGAGTTCTTCGTCTTTCCGAAGGTGTCCACGATAGCAGGTCATTAGCTGCATTGGGAATCGCCGCCCATGAGACTGGACATGCCCTCCAGCACCACCACAGGTATTTTCCCCTGCACATCAGAAATGCAGTCTATCCCATCGCCTCTTTCGGTTCATCCCTGGCATTTCCCCTCTTTTTTGTGGGCTTTATCTTCAGCAGGCAGGGACCGAGTATCCTGATGGATATCGGTATCCTTCTTTTTGCTGGCGCTGTCGTGTTCAGTGTCCTGACATTACCTGTGGAATTTAACGCTTCCCGCCGCGCTCTCTTGCTCCTCCGGGATGGTGGCTACTTGAAAGGCAAAGAACTGGATGGTGCCCGCAAAGTCCTTTCAGCCGCCGCTTTAACCTATGTGGCAGCCACCGCTATGGCAGCCATGCAGCTTCTCAGAATGTTTCTCCTCCGCGGATCACGGCAGTAGCACTTTGCTTCCAGTTATAAAAATTTGAAATTTTGGCATTTTTATTGCTCTGAGTTATTATCGTTTTTTCTGCCCATTCATCACCCTACTGTCAATAAGTATTTCCATAACCAGAACTTCCTTAAGAACTCGATGTTTAAGAGAAGTCGGGAGAGCTGACATGGCTGTTTCTGTTTCCGATTTCATGGATGCTTCCTGTCTCCACAATCCTCTTGACAGCGGCCTCTTTCTAGTGATAAAAAAAATCTTAATTTATTTTTGGAGGGATTATCCATGAAAAAAGTAAAACTCTCATTCATCTCCTTACTCCTTCTCATACTTCCGTTTTATCTTTCTGCTCAGACTCCGCCTGATGATTTCCTGGGCCATCAGGTGGGTGCAGACCGCAAATTAGCCGACTACACCCAGATTCAGGAGTATTTTCAAAAGCTCGACTCTGAATCAGAGAAAATAAAAGTCTTGACCATCGGTGAATCCATTCTGGGAAAACCAATGATCATGGCCGTCATCAGTTCGGAAGAAAATATGGCCGATCTGGAGAAATACACAGAGATAACCAAGAAGCTCAGGAATGCAGGAAACCTGTCTCCAGAGGGAGCAAAGAGTCTCTCTCAGGAAGGCAAAGCGATCATCCTGATAACCTGTAACATACATGCCACAGAAATCGCAGCCTCACAAATGGCTATGGAGCTGGCCTACCTGCTGGTAACCGGCCAAACTCCTTTTGATGCCCAAAAAGTCCTGAACGATGTGATTGTGCTGCTTGTCCCCACCACAAATCCTGACGGCCAGCAGATGGTCACCGATTGGTACAAAAAATATTTGGGCACCAAATACGAAGGCGGCCGGATGCCCTGGCTCTATCATCATTACGCCGGACACGACAACAACCGCGATTGGTTCATGTTCAACCTCAGCGAAACAAAAGCCGTGTCCAAGGTTCTGTATCATGACTGGATTCCCCAGATCCACATCGACGAACACCAAATGGGCTCCACGGGAGCGAGGCTCTTCATTCCGCCCTTTATGAATCCACCCACCCCGACCGTGCATCCTGGAGTGTGGCGCGGTGTGGGACTCTGCGGCGTGAACATGGCCTATGACCTCCAGAAAAACGGGTTTAAGGGTGTGGTTTACGGCCGGAGTTTTACAGGATGGTGGATCGGAGCCTGCGACGACACATCATGGTTTCACAATGTAATAGGACTGCTCAGCGAGATGGCTTCTGTTCGAGTCGCTACTCCCATCTACATCGATCCCTCCGAACTGCCCGATTCCTATGTCGAACAGCGCATAGAATTTCCCGATCCCTGGCCCGGCGGCTGGTGGAGACTTCGAGACCTCGTGGAATATGAACTCACCCTTTCTTTAAGTTTGGTGGAAACCGCCTCTCTCCATAAAGAAGATTTCCTTTTCAGTTTCTACAAAATGTGTAAAGACGGAATCGAAATCAGACCCAATGGCAAACCCTTTGCCTTCGTCATCCCACAAAAACAGCACGACTATCCGACGGCCCTGCGCATGTTGAAGATTCTGAGATTCGGAGGAGTCGAGATTCACCAAGCTAATGAAGATTTTATCGCCGACGGAAAATTCTATCCAGCAAAGTCTTTTGTTGTTCTGATGTCCCAACCATACAGACCTTACGTCCAGTCTCTGCTTGAAAAACAGAATTACCCGGACATGCGCCAGTATCCTGGAGGGCCTCCTATCCCCCCATATGACAATGCAGGGTGGACGCTTCCTCTCCAGATGGGTGTGGATTGTGACCGGATCAACCACGTCTTTGAAGCGAGCCTCGAAAAACTGGATTCCATCCAATATCCCCAAATGGCTCCACCTGATGATTCTGCATCGTATTTTTTGCTCGATTCCCGCCTGAATGGCTCGTATTCCGTGGTTTTTGCACTGATGAAAGAAAAGGCGGAGATCTATCGTTCCAAAGACCTGGTCGAAGTTGACGGATTCAAAGCTGCAGCAGGGAGTTTTCTGATAAAAAATTCACCCGGTGTGTCAAAATCCCTTCCTTCTCTCCTGGAGAAATGGCATATCACCGCCTTCACTCTGGACGACATCTCCAGGATCGAGAAAGCGCCTTTGAATAAGTTCCGAGTGGGCCTCTATCAGTCCTGGAGGTCAAATATGGATGAAGGATGGACGCGGTATGTCCTGGACGATTTCGAAATTCCATTCACCACTCTGCACAACAAAGACTTCAAAGGAGAGAAGGACAAAAAGGTCGACCTCGGAGAAAAATTTGATGTCATCGTCTTTGCCGATGAAAACGCCGATATCATAAAAACAGGAAAGCCAAGCCCATCATCCCCCTATGCAAGATATTTTTCTGGCACCATGCCGCCAGAATACGAGGGCGGTATCGAAAAGGAGGGTGTGGAAGCGCTGAAAAAATTCGTGGAAGATGGGGGAATCCTGGTAACTCTCAACAATGCCTGCGGGCTGGTTTTCAAAGAGTTCACACCTCCTGCCAGCAATGCTCTCGAGAGGGTGGAGCGCAGCAAATTCTTCTGCCCCACCTCTCTTCTCAAGCTAGAAGTAGACAACACGACGCCTATAGGATACGGACTTCCCAGTGAAGCCGCGGGCATGTTTTCCCGGAGTTTAGCCATCGATACGCGGCCGCCTTCAGGCGAGTGGAACCGGCAAGTGGTCGCACGCTACCCGAAAGAGGAGATACTGATGAGCGGGTGGCTTCTCGGCGAGGATGTGATCGCTAGAAAAGCAGCGGTCGTTGATACCACATACAAAAAGGGCCATATCATCCTCATCGGGATCCGCTGCCAGCACAGGGCTCAGTCGCACGGAACGTACAAATTCCTGCTCAACTCTCTCCTCTACCCCGACACCAACTAGTCAATAATTCGGGGATAGTATACGCAATTACTGAATTCAACAGGCCATACATCCAGCAATTGTGTCTCTAACTTGTTCGGCATTACGTGTTTCCTAGAGAATTCTAGAGCGCCCGGAACCGGTTACACCTGTCAAGAGACACCGCTTGAAACCGGATCATTCCCTATCCCCAGATTCAGATACTAATTATTTGTTACTTGGTATCCTCTTATGAAGGCCGGCTTTCCCCAATGCTCTCTCTTTGGCTTCGTGCTCTTATGTTATCACGGTTTTTGGAAGTACTTGCCAAACAGTGGTGCCAATTGAAATAATATTGTTTGAATATTATAATATAATCATGATACCGAGATAAGGCGGAAAGGATGGAAAAAAAAGAATTTTATCTTCTTCATTCCGAAGTGTGCAAGACATTAGCCAATCCAAAAAGACAGGAAATCCTGGACAATCTTCGAGAAAACGATCTGACTGTCAACGAATTGGTAAAAAAGACCGGGATCAGCCAAGCCAACCTTTCCCAGCATCTTGCCATCATGAGAACCAAGGGAATCGTGACAGCCCGCCGGAAGGGAATCAACGTGTATTACTCGCTATCCCATTCCAAGATAATTAAAGCTTTTGACCTGATCAGCGAAGTACTCAGAGATTCCTTGAATGTCCAAAACCAAACAGTCAAATCAGCAATGGGACGCAAGAAATAAGACGGGGGATAAATTTCTGATGAGTGAAGATAAAAAGAAAAAGCTGGCAATGGTCGTTTTCAGCGGGGATATGGATAAATTGTTCGCAGCCTTCTCCATTGCTACAGGTGCAGCCGCATCCAATATGGAAGTGACCATGTTTTTTACCTTCTGGGGACTGCGCGCCCTCAAGAAAAAGGCACGAACAGGAAAGAGTTTACTGGGACGTCTATTGGGTTTCTTTTACGGAGGGGACATCGGACGTGCCTCCCCCAGCAAATTGAAATTTGGGGGAATCGGCCGTTGGATGTTCAAAAAAATGATGAAGGCCAAACGTGTCCCAACTCTGGCCGAAATGAGACAGTCCGCTATCGATCTCGGTGTCAAACTTTACGGCTGTCAGATGAGCATGGAAGTAATGGAGATCCCCAGAGAAAAGATGATCGACGATGTTGCCCAATGTGTGGGTGTCGCTTCATTCCTGGAACTGGCCCAGCAGGCTGACGTCTCTCTTTTTGTCTAGTCTTCACTCTCCGATTATCTTCACTAAAACCCTTTTTCTGCGGCGGCCGTCGAATTCTCCATAGAAAATCTGCTCCCAGGGCCCAAAATCCAAACGCCCTTTTGTGATTGCCACCACCACTTCTCTCCCCATAATCATCCTTTTCAAATGGGCATCTCCATTGTCTTCCCCAGTTCGATTGTGCCTGTATCTGGATATGGGATCGTGAGGAGCCAATTCTTCCAGCCAATCTTCAAAATCTCCATGCAATCCCTTTTCATCGTCATTGATGAATACACTCGCTGTGATATGCATAGCATTGACCAGGCAGAGCCCTTCCCGGACCCCGCTCTTTTGAACGAGTTCATCGACCTCCGGGGTGATGTTGATGAACTCGAACCGCCTCTCTGTATCGAAGACCAGGTACTCTGTAAGAGACTTCATTTTTTTCTCCTGAAGCTGATGAACGTTCCCCCTCCCCCGAGAGCCAGCATGATAAAAGACTGGACCAGAGTTCTCCACTGGACCTGGGGAGAGATCAAGACGGATTGTATCAAGAAATAAATCCCCGTGACGGCAAGGATTACATAAATCCCGAGCATTATCCGCCAAGCCCAAAGATTGGTTTGAGGAGTATCTTCGGAAAAGTATCGGTTATAAAGCAGCATGCCTGCCAAACAGAAGATTCCCAAGGCAGCGAATATGAGCCAGAACGTTCTCACCTGGCTCAGAATTTCGGAAGCCAGAGGCATACCAGCAGCGACAGACTCCGAAGGAGGGGCGATGGGCGCCAGATTCTTCTCATAAAGCGCAGCCCCCAAGTTGCTGCCTATCAAGCTTCCGAAAACTCCATACAGAAAGGCATAACCCATATAGACCGCTTTTTTGTCCTGAGGAGCCACAAGTCCGATGTAGCTGTAATATTTGGGATGGGCCGTCATCTCTCCGAGAGAAAAGACCGCTATTCCCAGAATGAACATCCACGCGCTGTGTGTGAAGGCCAAAACGACAAATCCACATAAACCTAGAATAATCCCCACAGCCATGACCGGGAAAGCCTTGAGATTTTTCGTGATGCGACTCACCAGGACAACGAGAAGCACAATGGTGCCGGCATTGATGATGGTGACAAACTCTGCATCAAATTTGAAAGGCCTCAAAATCGGAATTTTCTGCATAAAAGCATCCACAGGAGCACGATAGATGAAATCCCGCAGATACCACAGCACAGAACCAAACATCTGGAAATACAGGATCCAGAAGGTGGAATACACGACGATCAACAGCATGAAGCGAGAATCACTCAACACCAGCATGGCTTCCTTGAGGACTCTGCGAATGGGCTTTGTGCTTTCGGGTCTCTCAGGATCTTTGTAGATGAAAGCTGCGGGCAGAAGCATCAAGAAACACCATATGGCCGAAGAGAAGAAAACATAGCGCCAGTTGAATCCTTTGATCCAACTGATGAAAAAAGGCGAAAGAAAAGCACCCAGATTGATGCTCCAGTAATAAACCCCAAACCCGAATCCGCTGTTCTCTTTGGTCGTCGTCCTGGCCACTGTCCCGGTGATCAGAGGCTTAAACAGGCCGCTTCCTGTGGCCATAATCAGCAGGAATAGAAAAATCAATCCGTAAGAGTCAAAGTTTCCCGCTGCGAAGTATCCTAGAGTAAGAAGTGAAAAAGCGACCAAAAGTATCTTCCGATAGCCCAGCCGGTCTCCCAGGGCGCCGCCGAAAATAGGCAGGATGTAGGTTAAAGCGTAAACAAAACCTTGAAGAAGTCCTACCGACTGTTGCTGGAATCCGAGGAAATCCACAAGATAGACCGCCAGGACAGAATTCAAACCATAATAGGCACCTCTCTCGAAGAATTCCATCATGTTGGCGATCCAAAAGGTTCTGGGAAAGGATGTCAGGATACTTTTTTTCTTTTTTTCTCCAATCATCGATCAACTCCTTCTCTTATGCTTCCTTTCAATCCAGTTCATGTCCATATCATACAAACGTAGAACACCACGGGGAAAATTCCGCTCGAATGCCGCTTAGCCGAGAGACGCGATTTTTCTATTTACCCTTCAATATTTTCAAGGCTTTGTCAATATCGGAAACATCCATGATTACTGATAAAGTATGGGCTTTTCTGCTCAACGTCCCGTAACAGTATTCGATGTTGATCCCTTTGTTTCCCAGAAGAGTGGCCACTTCCGAAAGAGCTCCCGGTCTATTTTCCAGGTCGACCCTCAGCACATCCCGTAATTCTGTCTCATAATTGTACTTTGAAAGGATTTTTACCGCTTTACTGATGTTCTTGACGTAAAGCTTGGCCGTGTCTTGAAAAAGGCCGATCGCATCGATGTTTACCTTGTTTTCCGAAAGACAACTGCATAAATCTCCCAATGTAGAAGGCTTATTTTCCAAGACAACGAAGATTTCAGTGATTTTTTCCATCTTTCCCCCTTCTCCTTCTTTTTTATTTTATTCCCGAATAAGCTTTAAGATACTGGGCACGAAAATAGGACTCTGCCTCACCTAAATCTTTTAAGCTCAATTCCTGCTTACGGAAGGAAATCTCTCCTCTAAAATCATTTATACTCTCGTATCGGTGTTCAGCCATCCAAGCTTTTATTCCATCCAGAAGGTTCTGGATTTCTTCCACACCTTTTTGATAGAACAGGGTGCAAACCTGAACCGCATTGGCTCCGGCGAGGATTTGCTTGACGACATCTCCTGCGTTCTGAATCCCTCCAGAGGCAGCAATATCACATTTCAATCTTCCGGATAGGAGAGCTACCCATCGTAAACTCTGATGGAAATCTCCTTTTCCTTTCAAGCTTCTTGTTTTAAGGTTCCTGATGTCTATATCCGGCATGAGGAACCAATTGAATAAGACCAAGGCAGCACAGCCCTCTTCGGCAAGTCTTTGTCCGAGATAAGGGACTGAGGTGAGTTGGGTGGTGAGTTTTACAGATACAGGGATGGTCACTTGTTTCTTTACGGCTCCTAATATCTTGAGGTGATAGTCTTCATAATCCAAACCCGGTGAGAAAAGATCGATGGGAAGGACATAGATATTTAGCTCCAGACCATCTGAGCCCGCCTCTTGGATTTGACGGGCAAAACTGGGCCAGAGCTTGGGCGATTGACAGTTGATGCTGGCTATAATCGGAATATTCACTTCCTTCTTTGCCCGTTCGATCATCTCTATGAGTTCATGCGGTGCGTATTCCAAGAGGCCGCCCCCTCTCATATAGTCTAAAGCTTCCGGATAAATATTGATGTCCTCATCTGGAATATCTGCACCGATCATGAACTGCTCTTCAAATATGGACTTCAACACCACAGCTCCAGCACCAGCCTCCTCGCAGCGCTTGATTTTGGCTAAAGAATCGGTCAATCCAGAGCTCGCCACAATGATAGGATTTCGGAGCTCGAGCCCCATGTATGAAGTCTTTAGATCAGCCATAAATAACTCCCGTCTATCAAAAATTTCACTCTCTTGAATTATTCATAAAAACTGCCGTCACTTCAATGGTTTTATTTTCACAGGGCCATGTCATTTGGCACTCTCCCCAAAAACGTCGAAATCTCCAAGTATCGGACAGCCAATCCGTCGGATTGGGAATTCCGCTGTATCCATCGCTCTATAGAGAACCGACCGCTTCATTAAATCGGCGGATGAAATCTATTTCTTTGTCCCTGAGGCTGTAGTTATCCGGAGGATCTCCTTCGTATTTCTCCATGAACCACTGAACGGTATTCCTCATCCATGAATCAAAGGGAGTCGAACTGAAGTTCAATTCTTTTTGCGCCTTCCGAACATCCAGAATGAATGGCCTCCGGCTGAAAAGGGGTGAAAAAGAGGTGCCCAGGCCAGGTCTTTCAAGAACTTTCGAAGGAATGTCCACAAGTTCGGCGGCTATGCCCATAATCTCAGCGGCTTTCAACACAAAAGTCCTGAGAGTCAACACCTCTTCTTGTGCCAGATTGTAAACCTCTCCGATGGATAACGCATTCTGCAGATTGGCCGCAACGGTCGCCACGATATCGCCCTGATAGATATGGGTAAAAGCATTCATTCCGCTGTCAGGAAGGATAAGGGGTTTTTGATCCTTCAAACGGACGAAATAGGAATAGGCTCTGAGTGTATAGTCCTTCTCCCCCATCACCATGGGAAGCCGGAATATGGTCACCGGGAAGCCATGTTCTTTGTGTGCGCGCCTCAGTACCTCCTCACATTTTCTCTTGTTGGTGCCATAAGACCACCAATCAGGGCTGCCTTTTGGCTGAGGATAAAGAGGCCTATCGAAATCTTCTTCCCTAAGAGGGCAGGGATAGTCCTGGGTAACCACATAAACCGCAGCAGTGCTGATGTGGAAGAAATGATCCACACGTCCTAAAAACGTCTTTACAGCCGTCTGGCTGTCCTCTGCGCCGAAAGCGATCATATCGATCACCACATCGAACTTAAGATCTTTCAAACGCTCGAAAAAGGATTCATAGTCATACCTGTCTCCGCAGATGCGCCCCACATTGTGCCCGAAATCGTCGGGAGTCTTTCCCCTGTTAAAGAGAGTCACGTCATGCCCGTCTTGAATGAGACGCTTCGTGATGTGATAGCCAAAAAATCGTGTTCCTCCAATTACCAAAATCTTCATCATGCTTTAGAGATCGAAAATCTTTCCAGGATTGAGGATATTATTGGGATCGAAAAGCTTTTTGATGCCTCTCATTAGGTCAATAGTCTCTTCTTCCAAGACGAAAGAGAGATAGGGTTTTTTCACGATACCTATTCCGTGTTCGCCGGATATCACCCCGCCTCTTTCTTTGCAGTCTCTGTAAAGCTCCTCGCGGATCTTTTCGAATTTGGGCTTCCAATCTTCCTCGGGCAGGGGCACGATTTTTTCATTTTCATATCGTGCCTTCATTATATGGGTATGCACATTCCCGTCTGCGGCATGACCGAACGTGGGCAGCCATATCCCGTATTTCTCCGAAACCTCTTGGACTTTTCTCACATGTTTGGCAATCTCGGCTCTGGGAACAGCGATGTCCAGGATCTCGAGAGTATGAGCTTTAATGGCTTCGTAGATCATGCTGCGGATTTCGAGAACCTGCTGCTGTTTGCTCGGGCTGTCGGCAACAAAAACATCAAGGGCCTGATGATCCAGGCAAATCCCAGCCACCTCTTCCGAAAGCCTGTCCATTTCCTCATCACTCGAAGCATCCAGGATGATGAGAAGATAGGTGCAGCCCATCGTGACCGGCCATTTTTTGCGCAGAAATTCTTCCGTGATCTTGATCACTTCCCTGGGAATGAATTCTACGGCCATAGGCAGGATCTTCTGCCCGAGCAATTCTGGGACAGTATCGATCGCCTGTTCCAACTCATCATAAGGGATGATGAGAGACCGGGACGCCTGAGGCGAGGGCATGAGCTGCACGGTAGCTTTGGTGATGATGCCCAGGGTTCCTTCCGATCCGATCATCAGATTCAGCAGACTGTATCCGGTGCTGGATTTCATGAGTTTTCCACCCAGATGAACGATGCTCCCAGAAGGAAGGACGACTTCCAGTCCCCGGACATAATTCCTGATAACGCCATATTTCACTGCCCGGGCTCCGCCGGCATTGGCAGCTATGACGCCTCCGATCATAGCCGTCTCATCGCCAGGATGGGGAGGGAAAAAGAGTCCTGCATCTTCCACCTGGCTGTAAAAATCCATCAGCATGACACCTGGCTCTGCTATGATCATTTGATTGCGCTTATCCACTTCGACTATCCGATTCATCCTCTCCAGAGAAAGAACCATACCTTTGTAAGAAGGAACACAGCCTCCGCAGAGACCAGTGGCTCCTCCGCGCGGAGTGACGGGTATGCTCTCCCTGTTTGCGAGGCGAAGAATCTTGGAAACTTCTTCCGGAGTTTCAGGTTTGACCACAACCTCCGGTTCTTCAGCTATATCGGAAAGTGAGAATTCATCGTGGCTGTAATCCAAGTTCTTTTCCGGGTCGAGGATCACATTTTTTTTCCCTATGATTTTCTGCAATTCCCGGATGACCCGCTCGGAAACCTTTCTATATGCCATGCCTTGATCTCTTACCGAGTTATCTATCATACATATTCTGGGCTTCCTTTTCCATCCCAAAATTTTTCCTTCCTGAAACTCTCGGAATCATGCTTAAAACAACGAGGGAACAGTCCTCATATCATCGAATTTTTTGGCACGCGGATTTCCTTAGCGAGCTACTTTGTCACTACGAGGACCGCAGGCCAGGCTATTGGAGGGATCAAAGCAGCTGGAGCAGCCCTGACCTATTCCTTACTTGTATCGGTCAGCTTTGGCTTCCAGGTTCTCTTCTTGCGGAATGCGGCTGAGATAAGAGGGGGCGTGATCACAGTCGTCAGGAGGGACATCCCGAGCACGACTGCGTAGATTTCCTGGGTGATGGAATGAAGCGAGAGCCCGATCAGGGCTACGACGATCCCGACTTCTCCCCGGGGAATCATGCAGACTCCGGTCTGAATCCTCATCCTCCAGCTCTCTTTCCAAGTGGCAAGCCCGGCCCCTATCATCTTACTTGCCGCTGCAACAGCCGAGATCAACAAGACTAAGAAAAGCAGGCGAGGCTGTGCGAAAGTTCTGGGATCGAGATGAGCACCCATCATCACAAAAAAGAAGGGCAGGAGGAATTCATTCACATACTTGACCTTATTTTCCAGGTCATATACTCCGGCCATCTCATCGATCACGATACCAGCCATAAAAGAGCCGATGATGGCCGCCAGTCCGATCACGTCCGCAAGCTCTGCCAATCCCAAACAGAGAACAACGGACAGCACAAACGGACCTTCAGGGATGTTGAGTCTTTCCACCCATTTACGGGTTCTTTTAGCCACCTTGGGACCCCACCAGGTGAGGAACCCCACAAATGCCAGCGATTCTGCGACCAGCAGAGAGAATTCCAAAACTTGAAATTCCTGCCGGGCCAGACCTTTTACCACAGCCAGCACGATCAGCGCAAGGATGTCATCCATCACAGCAGCGCCCAGTACGATATAAGCGACCTTGTGCTTGATCAATCCCATATCCTGGAGGACCTTCACCGAAATTCCCACGCTGGTCGCCAATATGGCCGTTGCGATGAACAGGCTCTCCACAAGAGCATACCCGATGAAGAACACGGACAGAAAACCGAGAATGAATGGGATGACAACGCCCAGCAATCCAACAAGAATGGCTGTACGTCCTACTGCAAAAAGATCTTTGATTCTGATCTCCAATCCCACATGAAACAAAAGGAAAATGACGCCTATTTCAGCAAACGACATCAGGACATGATTTTCGGTGCTGATAATCCCCAGAACGTAATTGCCCAACAATACTCCAGCCAGGAGTTCGCCGACTATGGCCGGTATCCTGAGACGGATGAACAGTTCACCCAAAATCTTAGCAGAGGTAAAAATGATGAAGAAGTTGAAGAGAAGATTGCCTGCTTCCACCTGTATCCGCCTTTTTTTATTATTTAAGAGGTCCTCACGTACTCAGTGTGGACTCGATCTCCAAACCCAACTTCAGTACACAATCCCATTATTGACCGTTTCCCTCAGGGTATCATATAGCCATGCTCAATACATACTCGGAGCCCGGTTCTGCCGGATTCCCTCGAATGACGAATCGTTAAGGCTTGATAGTCTGGGTCGGAATCTTCAATGCCGCTGCGTGCATCCCTGATATTCTCTTCCGTCAAATTCAATCCTGCCAAAAAAGAAGAGAATCGCCTCGAAAACGACCGCCATAAGGTATATAAAAAGCTGCGTGCAGTGTCAAATATTTTGAAGCACAAGCCGCTCGGACTTTGTTTCATTGGATGCGTTCGATCTGGGAGGGGACAAACACCATGATCTGAGGCTGGCCCCTGTATTCCTCAAGAAATCCAAACACCACGATGCGCTTCCCCTTATATGCCTTCAAATCGGGAAAGTTGGGGCGATATTCCTCAGGAATCAAGGCAGAAAAACTTTTTTTCTTGGCATAGAGAAAAAAGAACCGTCCTTGGTGTCCGGTCTGAACACAGGTGAATCCCACCCTTATCAGCTTCCCGATATGTTCCCTGGCATTTTTTGCCGGTATGAGAGGATAAGGCTTTTCTCTCCAGAATCCTCTTCCATGTTCCCGAGCGGCGTTTTGTACTTGAATGAAGCGCTCTTTGAGTTTATATGGAAAGGCCCAGAAGACTTCTGCAAATCCCTGATTTAAAATAAACTCATTGAACAGTTTGCCTTCAATCCAAACATAAGCCAACAGCCTTCCGTACTTATCTTCCCGTTCTGACTCATACGTGAGTTCGACAGTCTTGCGGAAGAGACAATGGAAGGCGAACCTCTTTGCCAGTAGGGCCTGCAGAGACTTCTTCTTGTTCGGGTCACCGATTTCAGGGCAGTCTATGCCGATCAACCTGACTTTTCTTTCATGCCCATCTTCGAATCTTATCTTGATCGTATCCCCATCATAAACGGTCACCACCCCACCTGTCTTTCCATGATCCTGAGGGAATTTATTTTCGACCCGAGAGTTGCAGAAAGCAAAAAGGCCGAAGAATAAGACGGAGACCAGAACAGCGTAGACATACCGCTGGACATGCCGCCTGGTGTATTCCATGATCTCACCCATATGAATCTATATATTCTTTGGCTTTGTCCCAAAGTGACGGGAATGAGGTATCGTCTTAAGGAGCACCTTTATCCCGATTTTATTTCCTGTCACTTTGGGACAACCTCTATTCTTTAGATCCTTCTTAGAAGGGATGTGGAGATCGAGCGATCTGCCGAATTATCTTTTTTGGACGAGCTTTTTGACTGTCTGCACGATGTGGGCTGCAGAGATGCCGTATTTATCAAGCAACTCATCGGGCTCGCCCGAGCGCGGCAGCTCATCGACAGCCAGATGAGCGATTTCCGCACCTCCTTCAAGAAGCGACGCCACACCATCCCCGAGACCGCCGCTGCGGAAATGGTCTTCCACCACCACAGCTTTATTCCCTGCCTTTCTGACTTCCTTGATGATCTTTTCATCCAGAGGCTGGACAGAGTAGGCATCGATGATGCGAACCGATATATTCTCTTTTTTCAGCTCCTCCCAGGCTTTCAGAGCTTCATGAACCGTGATCCCTGCAGCGATCACGGCCGCTGCATCCTTCTGGCTTCTTCTCAAGACTTTAGAGCCCCCAATCGGGAAGGACTCAGCTCTCTTGTAAAGGAGGGGTGTGCCTAGGCGCGTTGTCCGCAGATAGGCCATCCCTTTGTGCTTTGCCATCGACTCCACGCAGCCTTCGGTGGAATAGGCATCGCTTGGATACAGAACGGCACACTGGGGAATCGGTCGAAAAAGGGCCAGATCCTCGAGTCCCATCTGAGAAGGTCCATCCGCTCCGATGCTCACTCCTACATGAGAGCCGACCAATTTGATATTGGAAAAGGAATAAGCGGCCATTCTGATCTGGTCGTGCGCTCGACAAAGGAAAGCAGCGAATGTGGCAATAAAGGGAATGTAACCACGTGCCGCCATTCCGATTCCAATTCCCACCATGTTCTGTTCGGCAATATATATCTCGAATGATCTCCGGGGGAAAACCGCAAAGAAATCTTCAGCATATGTCGAATTTTTGACGTCTCCATCAATGCTCACAACCTGAGTATTGACTTTCCCCAGATTGACCAGAGCATTTCCATAGGCGCGTCTTGTAGCTGTCTTGGCAGTGTAGGTGTTCTTCTTGAACCGGAATCCCCTTTTCCATTCGGGTGTCTTTATCTTGCCGGACTTCCTTACGTACTTTATAGCGTCTATCTCTGGCATCGGCCCCAATTCTTCAAGAGCCCTGCGCAGATCCTTCTCGTTCAAGGGCTTCCCGTGCCAGCCATTTCTATCTTCCAGAAAAGAGACACCTTTTCCTTTTATGGTTTTGGCAACTATGGCTGTCGGCCTTTTAGAGTCTCTGGCCTTATGAAAAGCTGCAAGAATCTGTGCAATCGAATGTCCGTCGATTTTGACGGCATTCCATCCAAAGGCTTCGAATTTTCGCTTGTATGCATCCAGGTCATGTCCATGCATCGTGGGATCGGACTGCCCCAGCCTATTCACATCTAATATTGCACAGAGGTTATCGAGCCCGAGGAAAGAAGCGGTGTTAGCGGCTTCCCAGACAGCACCTTCGGCACATTCTCCATCGCCCATCATGACGTAAACTCGGCGTGGACATTTTCCGAGTTTCATAGCCACAGCCAGGCCGACTCCGACAGACAGACCTTGTCCGAGAGACCCTGTCGCTGCTTTGACCCACTTCATTCGGGGCGTAGGATGACCCTCCAGGGAACTGGTGATCTTTCTGAGATTCATAAGACTGCTCTGTGAAATAATTCCGGCCTCAGCATATACAGCCCAAAGAATAGGAGCTGCATGTCCCTTGGAGAGGACGAACTCATCATTAGACCAATCGTAAGGATTATGGATGTTGAATCTCATCTCACCGAAGAACAAACAAGCTGCCAGCTCGGCCATCGAAGAACATGTCGTCGGATGACCCGATCTCGCTTTCGTTGTCATCTTGAAAGAGTGAATCCTCAACCTTTGAGCGATCTTTTCCAAAGCCTTTTTTTTGTCCATACGGGCAAAGCCTCCTTTATATTTTAAAAAAGGGACATTTCAGAAGGATGTTTTAGCCGAAAAACGAGGAGTGTGATATTCAATCTCATACCATATCAAACGGCTTGAGTCTTTTTTTAAGATTGCCTATTATATTACCTTCAAGTGCGTATCACAACACTTAATCTTGGAAGGTAAGCAGCTCTTGCCTGATTGGCTACAGCAAGGACTTCTCATACCAGAAGTGCCGTAACTTCGGCTTAAATCCGAAAGATTTATAGAGAGTTATAGCAGGGCTGTTCTCACTATCTACTGTTAATTCGACTGCCGTTGCTCCTCTTTTTCTCAAATGCTTCAAACCGGCCGCCAGAATCTTTTTGCCCCATCCTTGTCCCTGAAATTCAGGATCGACTCCGAACATGTGAATGCGCCATATATTATTTGATGTCATTCCTCTCTGTTTGTTCACCAAATGAGTCCAAAAATATCCTGCAATTTTGGCTGCATCCCGGACCAGTAGAATATCCAGCCATCTGCTTCCTGTGAGTCGGAGATAGTATCTGATCTCATCAGGTGAATTCGGACAAAAGCCCCAACTCCCTAAGAAAATCCTATTCTGAGTGGTGGCTAAGAGGGCTTCATCTCCGGGTTTGAAGTGTTCCACTTCTGGGGAGGCAATCGAACTCGCCAGTGAGAAGGAATCTGTAGAGCGTGCTTCCAATTCCACGAAACATCTTGCTTCTTCAAAGCCTAGTCCGGTGAAAAAATCCCGCGTGAACTTGTCCTCTTCGGGAACACACACGTGAGCTCTCTTTGCGCCCATTTGCCTTCCTCTTTCGCAAGCATATTTCAGCAGTTCTCTTCCTACGCTTTTGCGGGGAAAGGCTGGATTCACAAACCAATCCATGATCACCCGTTCGATTCGCAGTTCTGGTGTGACATCCACCACACCACATATCCTGCGGTTCCATTCCGCAAGAAATATGTCCTTCTCTGGTGAATAATTCGGACGGCCCAGATTATTTTTCAGAAGAGGACTTCCACCTGCCCACATCTCCCCTTTCATCAGGAAGGCATACCTGAAAAACTTCTGAAATTTCTCCCGGTCTTCCGGTTCGATATTCGCCACAGTCAGCATTGTTGAAGAATTGTATCAGAGAAGATTATATTATACAATTTCGGACACACTGTTTTGACAAGGAAACAATATGAAGGATAAGAAGAAAGCCGATATAGTGGTCTTCACTCCGCATCCGGATGATGCGGAATTCGGGGCATCAGGGACAGTGGCCAAACTCATCCAACAGGGTAAATCCGTCGTCTATGTGGTTGTTACAAACGGAGACAAGGGATCAGACGACATTCATGTACTTCCTCACGAGCTCGCCAAGATCAGAGAAAAGGAACAGCTCGCAGCAGCAGATATTTTGGGCGTCCGAGAAGTGATCTTCCTCCGCCACCCGGATCAGACACTCGAGGATACCCCCGAATTTCGCAAAGAAATCGTCAGACAGATCAGAACTCACAGGCCAGAAGTTGTGATAACAGCAGATCCCTATCGCCGGTATGTGTGGCACAGAGATCACAGAATTGTGGGAAGAGTGGTTTTAGATGCGGTCTTTCCTTATGCCCGGGACGTGTGGGCCTATCCCGATTTGATCAAAAAAAGCATCCATCCCCATAAGGTAAAAGAGGTCTGGCTTTGGGCACCAGAAGATCCAGACATCAACTTTCGTTCGGATATCACCGAGACGTTCGAGCTGAAAGTGAAAGCATTGAGCTGCCACAAAAGCCAAATCAAGGAGCCTTTCAAGTCTGAGATGGAAAAATGGCTTTGCCAAAGGGCCAAGGACATGGCGGAAGGCGAGAATTTCAAGCTTGCTGAAGGCTTCCACCAGGTTGAAATATGGTGGTAGGACAAGAGTTTTTCTCGATAAGACGCATGAATAATTTATAGGTTTCTTCTGCGGTTTTTTCCCAGGAAAATCTCCGAATTATATCTTCTCGTATCGACTCTCTGCTCCAGAACCGCTTCCTATGAACAAGAAAGTGATCCAAGCTGTTGGAGAGGGAGATTGGATTATTCGGAAGGAAAGATATCCCGTTTTTCCCTTCCTTTACGATGGTTTTCATCTTTCCGACTTTAGACACGATTACTGGGGTTCCACAGGCTAAAGCTTCCACCGTCACGAGACCGAATGACTCGTAAAGAGAGGGCACCACCAGAGCGTCCGCGGCTGAGTAATATCTTTTAAGCTGAGGCTGGTCGACCGATCCTAAAAATACCACCTTATCTTGGAGGCCCTTCTGACTGACTAATTTGATAATCCTTACAGCCTCCTTATTCAAGGCTAACTCCTCTTCTTTGTTTCCTCCTCCGACAACGAGCAGTTTAACTCTGTTGAAAAGCTCCGGTTTTCTTTCTCTCAGAAATTCTAAAGAACCGATCACCGTCGGGAGACCTTTAACCGGTTCTATCCTCCCTACATAAAGGAGAACGAAATCTTCACTTTTGCATTTTATCTTCTTCCGGAGGCCCAGGTAATGAACAGGATAGAAAAGCCTGCGATTGACACCTGGGTATACAACCTTCACTTTCTGAGGCGATATCCCATACTCTTTAATCAGACTCTCCTTTTCCTCTCTGGAAGGAGATATCAGGATATCCGAGGTGTGAGCGAGATGCTGCTCTGACTGAGTCCGGCAGCGGTGCTCCCTTTGATCCAACATTCTTCTCTTCATGTAACCGAGAGTGTGATAGGTGTGAACGAGCGGAATTCCCAGCTTATGCTTGATGTATCCACCTGCCAATCCGGAAAGCCAGTAGTGAGAATGGACAATATCGTAGCGTTCCTTATGTCGAAGAATGAAATCCTTCAGATTCTCCGAGAATTCTGGAATGAATTCATATAAATCTTGCCGGTCAATGGGATGTTCCGGACCGCCTTTTAATTGAACGACACGAATCTGGGGAGATACATGTTTTGTCTCCACACATACAGGCATCTGGGCACGTGTGAATATATCGATTCTGACAGAAGACAAATCGGCAAGAGTGGATGTCAGTTCCTTCAAATACACGCTCATACCGCCGCTGCCGTTTCCGCCCAACTGCGAATAGGGACAGCTGTGAAAGCTAATGGTGCAGATCTTCACTTTTCGGTTAATTCCTTGTCAATGATAATCTATATATTTTACTGTCTTTTGCGCCAAAAAAATACTTATATTTTTCCCTTCCCCTCAAAAAGTCTGCCATTTTCTTATCCTCTTCAATGGCTTGCTTGATGGAGTGATTGAACAGGATAAATCCCGGACTAAAAGAGAAAAATTCTCTGTCAAAAGCTGCATTATACAGATAGAGAGTGTCCGCATACACGAAGTTCAAAAGTCCGGCGATCATTTTTCCCTTGAAATGGAGAAGATTCACCTCCACCCACCGCTCGGCAGAAAAGAGGTGTATCAAAATCCTAAAAAAATCAGTCATCCCCTCCTTCTTCCAGAATTCCTGCTTGGGGGGACTACTCTCACGATGAAGAAGGATAAAGTCTTGAATGGCAGCGTTCAATTCCTGGGGATCTGTCTTCCTTCGGATGCTGACCTGTCCCGAAGATTTCAACTTCCGCAGTTTCCGGCGCAGTTCATGACGATTTTTTCTATCGAGACTGCCAAGGTATGTATCGTATGAGCGGGGAAGGGTCAGAATCGGAGCGGCTTCACATTCAGAAATTTCACAGGTGAAATTTCTCTCAGGTGCGACGCGGGGTAAGGTGACCAGAGTAGGAGAGGCAGACGGGATGTTTATGAAATCAGCGTTCTTTATGTGCGCATAATGCTCCTGGAAATAATCCATCAGAAGTTCGTAGAATTGATCGCATCTATCTGCATCAGTGATAAAATCACAATAGTCGGTGACTTCAGGGCTAGCCATAAAATACAGTCCGTCTTCGGAAGACATTAAAGGGGCGATGCCGACAAGACTGCCGGCATCCTCCCTGGCCAAGAGAATTCCGATTTCATATTCCTGCCCAAAACTGCGCCACCAGGCTTCAAACCATTGGTGCGTGAGGAAAATCGTGTTTTGCTCAGAGCGGGAAAGAAGAGTATTCCACTGCTTCCGCAACCTCATGAATTTTCCGAATTCCTTAAGGTGCTCGATTCTCATATCTTCTTATGCTAGAACATATAGGCAAATTTTAAAAACAATGTGTGGCCCTGGACTCCTTTCTCGCCGAATTCTCCGGTTCCTTTCTGGTAAGCCAATTGTACGGAGCCAAATGGCGGTTGAAAGCGGTAGACAAAGAGAATCTGGACATTCTGCTTATCTATCAAAGTGTTGACCTGAAAGAAGAGTTTTAGGAACAGATCATTGGTGAAATAATTCGTGGCTCGGATCACATGGATCCAGGTGCTGTCGTTTTCGGGATCTGGATCAAAAATCACCCGTTCCAAACCATAAGAAATGGAGAGATCTTCGGTCAACTTAAAATTGGCATCCCCTTCTACGAGATAGAAATTCCTGTCGAAATTCCGTCCGAAACTATAGGCAAGAGAAGCAGACTGCCACTCCCTGGTGTTATATCCGACCTCAACCTCGTTCTGACGATTCCGGAATTCTTTCTCGAAAAGCTTGAATTCCTCGTGGTGCTCAGCAGTGAGGGACAACTTATTTTTTAAGTCGAAATTTATCTCCTGGTCGATCTTCCAACTGCGTAAAGTCCCATCCAGGCCCCAATAGATGTTATAGTTAGATTCGTACGCAATTCTCTCCAGCCCCCACTTTCTAGGGTAAAATGTTTTTTCTATGGCTGAATCCAGTTCTCTCCGGTTGTCATCCCGGATAAAACCCACTTTGTTGACATTCTCTGCAAAATTTCTTCCTATCTGAGTGTAACGCAGATGGATATGAAAGGTGGTTGAATCGTAGCTCGGCCGGAGAAAAAAAGCGATGTTATCTGAGCTGTGATCGCCATAACTCAGAGCGAATTGACCGGTGAACTTGAATGTATCTGTAAAGTAAAGAGCCGTATCGATTCCGGCCGTTCCCCAATTTTTCCCGTTGATCCATTTATTGGCAGCGATGAATCCGATATTGGAGGACTTCATGACGTCTCTCTTGAGCCGGAAGATCGTGAAATTGGCACTCTCCTCTCCTCTTTCTTCGTCGTCTTTGGTCTGAGCGCTGAGTCCCTGGAATTCGTATCCTCCAGATTTTCCGTAGACTTTGGCCCCTCCATAGATATCGGAAATCCTTCTCGAGTAGAACAACCGGATGCGTTGTTGATAAATCTCGCTCCCCTCCAGGAAAAAGTTTCTTTTCTCTGGGAGGAAAAGCTCATAACGAGTCAGGTTGATCTCCTCCTGATCAGCCTCGACAGTGGCAAAATCCGGATTGACGGTCAAATTGCCCGAGACCATCTGAGAAAAGGCGTACCGGACATCCAGACCGGCTTCCGCGACAGCGGACTTCTTCTCCTCTAACTTAGAGAGGACATAGGGAATGATCTGTATCTTTTTCTCTGCTTTCTCCAGATCGAGCCCCCTCAACTCGCCGAACAACGAGACTTTATAGGGAGATTCCAAGGGCCCGGTCCAAAAACTGTACTCCAGTTTTCTAGGAATTCCCCGCCCTAAACTCAATCCCCAAGTCTTGTCCTTTCCGGGTTCGTACTTGATTCCGCTCAGCTCGACAGCAAACTCAGCCGTCCATCCAAAATCAGTTCTTTGTGCCGCTGATTTCCATATTCCATCCCAGGTCGAGTCAAAGGTTCGTCCGTTTTCAGTGATCCGTCCATCCCATTGGGTTCCCAGGAGATTCGTGGCCACATAATAGCAGCTTCTTCTGTCATGAAAGGTATCGAGGAGCACGTACACGGAATCATCCGACCGAATATCCTCATCTCTCTTGGTCATGCTGGCAGCAATCTTCTGAGGCTCAGAGTCATAGCACCAGAAGCCAAAATAAACACGGCTTTCATCATACAGGACTCTGACAATGGTTTTCTCAGATGCAGGTTTTCCCTTTTCCGGTTGAAGCTGGATAAAATTCCCCGCTTCCGGAGCCTCTGCCCATACCGCTTCGTCCAAACGTCCATCTACATGGATGGGCACGGTTATTTTTAAGGCACGCGTATGTTTCGACTGCCATTGACCGAAAAGAAACAGAGAAAAAAGCGGCACGGATAAAAAGACAAAAACGGCTTTTCTCAATTCATTTTCCAGTTGGCCTGCAAATTTATCATAAAACTTCCCCGGAGACAAAAATCGCGGAAGCCCCAGGAACACCCTTTTTCACGCGATCGGCTCATTCCTGAATGTCTATCACCGAAAGATAATGCTTTGCCCAGAGGTGATTGATGTCGAACTCCCGGGCCTTTTCGAACTCGACCCCGGCTTTTTTTCCATGGTCGTAACCCGCAAGAAAATCCTCTTCACAATCCCAGGCAAAAAAGGAAGTGCGTGCCGGATGGTTTTTATACCAGCTGACGTCCACTCCTCTGGTGTAATCCACACGGTTAAAGACCTCTGTGGAAATCGGCCAGTGCGAAAACTGGTTTTTTCCGTGAAATGCAGCAAATTCTGTGCTCGGCGGAAAGATAATCTGATAATCTTCGGACGCATGGACGGCCACATTCGCCCAGTACAACATGGAATGGACAAAGGGCGTACGGTTGAAAAGTCTGACCGTGGCTTCAATATAGGACCTGTCAGGATGGAGAGTCAGTCCGACGGCCCATTTGGTCCGGTGACGGATTTCTGTCTCCCTCACCCAAATGGTCTTGCTTCCGTCCTTATTTTCTGTCAAAGTGTAATCCACAGGCATAAAAGACGTGGCTCTGTGATGATGCGGAAAGTTCCACTCCACTCCTCCTGAAATCCAGGCTCCCAACATCCCGATGAGCGCAGGCTTTATGACATGCTGGCGGTAGAAAAAATCGTAATTATTGGTCTTATCGAGGGCTGAGAAAATCCTTCCTCCGACCTCGGGAAGCACACAGATCCTGATGCAGTCATTTTCCAAGTAGAGGGCTTTGTAGGCCTTGTTTTCCCGGACGTCTGTCAGTTTATCCAGCATGGGATAGGGATAGACAGGCCCTTTCGCTCCTTGATACGCACGTCCGCTGTAGAAGATGGGAAACCTTTCGGGCTCACCTGTCAGATAGGTCGGAATGATCAGGGACTCCTCCCAGACTTTTACTCGAGATGAAGCATTCAAAGGGATGGGCCAAAAAAAAGAGACCAGCAGTCCCTAAATCAGTCCGCTCATGCAGAATATTTTCAGCCTATTCATCATGCTCATCTCCCCTTTTGATCTTCGCAGACCTCTGCCGTTTCCAGTCTCTGACATTCAAGACAATCGAAGCACAAAACGCAGCCACAAGAAAGACAACAGCAAAAACATCGACCAGAGACCGGCTGACATCCATGCCGCTGAATGTCTCGAATAAAAATTCGAGATAAGATGTCTGCATATCATATATACCCAATTTCATCCTCACCTGCCAATGCCAGTCCGTAGAAGGACAGTAGCCGAATCCATACCAGATTCCAAGGAAAAACCAGGAAAAGGCGGTCAGCGTAAGGAGAAGCAAGTTGGCAAGTCTCGTTTTTTTCCAGATCCAACCCAAGGTATTGAACAGAATGATACAGGTATGAAAAACGAAAAAGAAGACATTCAAAAAGGCATACATTCTCCCTTCTTATAGCAATATTTTGTGCTCCTATGCAATATGCCTCCGCAACCCCATACAATTGAATACTGTCTATCTGGAACAGATTAACTTCTCTGTCATCCCAAGGAGAAGAACGACATGGCGATCCAATGCAGTGAATGAAATGAAGCCTATTGATGGTCCCGATCCCGATACCAGTGGATAAAATTGATGAAAAATTCTATAGGGTGAATCCTTTTCGGATTTTTTACGTATATATAGATGGGGGATGGGAAAGGAGATATAAAATCATGAAATTCAGAATAAAGATCGCCATCTTCCTGGCAGCCATCTTGATCTCAGCGGTCGGATTCAATCTGATCACCTGCAGCACCTGTATCATGGAGGTGTTTCGATCAGGCAAGGCGGCAAACTGCCGGGTTATCACCAAGGTCGTGTCCGTTGCACCGAATATCCCCGCAGCGCCCTGATGGACGGCTGTTTAAAATCAATTTCCCCGTACGAATCATGTCAATAAGCGGAAAGCTTTCAGAAAGACTTTCCGCATTTTGATTCCCTGGATTTCCCCGGATACGGCATCCAAGGCGATAAAATCATACCGCCCTTTTTTGGTAAAATAGCCGATCCAGAAGGGATAGAAAATTTTCCTCCCCCCGGAAATTTTTTCTGCCCGGGGCACACTCCTCGTCCTCAGCCCATGTTCCAGAAGAAAAGCTCTGTATTCGCTCATGACAATTTTTTCGGCCTCTCTCTCTGAGAGTTCAAATCTGCAGACTGTTTTTTTCGTGCCGCTTTCAAGCTCCAGATCATCTTTGACAAAAAAAACAGAATGGCCCAGAAGTCCGTCCACTGAAAGTGTGACCTTTTGTTTATGAGGAAGCTCCACCAAGACATCGAAAAGGTAGAAAGGCAAAAAGACGAGCTCCACCTTTTCGACAGAAAGGGATGCTTTCTTCAGATTTGAAAGAGAGAATTTCTTTTTCTGGGAGAATATATCTGCGGCTTCCTGTTTTGAAATTTTGGGGACGACAAACATAAGATACGGACCTACGAGCAGCTCAGGATTGTTTTCTCTTGCGCCGCTTGTTGGATCTGCCTTTCAGGAAAGATAGGACACCTGCTGCAAGCAGAAGAAGCCCCGCAATAACATTGGTGATCACTCCCCTGACAAGAGGAACGTTCTCTGTTCCTCTGACAAATAAGGTGGCCAGCAAAACGATGGCACCAAAAAAGATCCAGAACACACCCATAATCTCCAACGGTTCGAACTCTTTCTTCGGCTCTTGCTGCTGACGATCTATCTCCATTTTCTCCTCCTCCATCTCAAAACACAGCATAGAGAACGATCTGGATGCCCAGCAATACAGTCGCCCAAATCCTCAAGTCCCTCCAGCGGCTCTCGTCCGGCGAATCCTCATAGATATATTTTCTAGGGCGGAACCAGGCCCACACGATCATACCGACAAAAAAGAGTGCAGCGAAAACTTTTCCCCAAGAAAGGGATATGCCAGCCAGCCATTCTGCCATTTTATTCCCCTCCTTTTGCCCTTTTACTCAAAACATCTTGTATGTTCTTATCCTTCATCACCAGACCGTAAACCAGTCCTTCCAACTTCTCTGAAGGATCTGGTTTGGTCAACAAGCTGACAAGGATGGTGATGAGAAGAGAACCTAAAAACGACCACCAGGCAATATACAGGAAACTCGATTTGGTGATAAAGAAGAGAGAAGATGAAATAGCCACTCCTCCAAGCAACCCGGATAATCCTCCCCACTGATTGGCCCGCTTCCAATAGATCCCTAAAAGCGTGATCGCAAACGTCGGCCCCTGAAAGATAGAGAGCAACGTTTGCATGGCCACATAGATACCCGGGAATTCTTTGGTGACAGGAGCAAATGCAATGGCCCAGAGAACAAAGACCAGGGTGAGGATGCGGCCCACTTTGAGATAGTGTTTATCCGAAGCATCCTTTTTGAAGAACCGCTGGTAAATGTCCCTTGTCCAGAGGGTCGCAGCAGAGTTCAAAGTGGAATCCACACTGGATATAAGAGCTGCCATAAAGGCAGCGAACACCAGTCCTGCCAGTCCCGCAGGTAAAAGGTTTTTGATCAGCCAGGGAAAGGCCTTGTCCATGTCAGCCCCGACCAGGCCCGGATTGAGTGCAAGGGCTAAAAGGCCCGGCAGGACGACCAAGACCGGAATCAACATCTTGGGGAATGCAGCGAATAGCATGCCGGCCTTAGCGTCCCATGCGCTGCGCGCCCCCAAGGTTCTCTGGATGATCGCCTGGTGACAACACCACCAGGCAGGAGACAGGACAAGAGCCAGTCCGAAGATCATGCCCAGCCAAGGGTAAGTGGGATTGTCCAACGGGAGGAAAAGTTTGAAGTGATCTGGATTATTGGGTGTGATGGCATTCACAAGACCTGACCAGCCCCCTATAGTCCAGAGTCCAAGCACTGTAAGGGCAACGCCGCCGATGAACATCACCAGAAGCTGGACAACATCGGTCATGGCAACTGCAGCCAAGCCTCCTGTGATGGTATAGATTCCCACAATCAGCGCAGTGATCAGGAGGCTGACCTCTACCGGAATGCCGAGGTATTCATTGAGCATCAATCCGCTCGCCCAGAAGAATACTCCCAGTACACAGGCCAAAAAAGCTCCCCAGAGTATGGCCTCGATGACACGCACAGCAAGATTGTATCTTTTGCCCAGGAACTCAGGCACTGTGTAAACCCCTGCCTTCCAGTAATACGGCACGAAGAGGAGTGCTGAGAGCACCATGGCAGGGATGGCTCCGATCCATTCGTAGTTGGCTTGAGCAATGCCGAAGCGATAAGCGCCGCCAGCAGCTCCCATGTAGTCATAGGCGCCGATATTGGTGCCGATAATGGACATGCTGATGACCCACCACGGGAGCATTTTGCCTGCTAGGAAATAGTCCTCCTCGGTCTTGACGTATTTTCGAAAATACACGCCGAACAGCGGGATGGCGATAAGATAAGCGATGACGATGACCAGATCGATCCCTCTGATATCCATGGACAGCTCCTGTTAATTCGTTCTTTTAAGCCTTCCTTTAAGCCTGTTCTATGGCTCTTTTGACGCGGTCGGGATCCATAGGGAGTTCGAACATCCGCACTCCTATGGCATCGTAGACTGCATTGGCCACTACAGAACCCATGTTCGTGATCGCGGGCTCTCCGCAGCCTTGAGGAGCTAAATCCGGATTAGGGACAAGAACGGTCTCGATCTTCGGAACCCAGGAAAACCGAGGAAGTTCATAAGTGTCAAAGTTCGTATCGAGAACTCGTCCGCCTTTGAAATGGATTTCTTCGGACAGGGTGTACCCCAGTCCCATCGTGATACAGCCCTCCATCTGAATCCTCGCTCCTTCGGGATTGATCACCTCTCCCATGTCCTGTGCACAAACCACCCGCTTCACCTGGATCTTTCCTGTCTTTTTATCCACTTCGACCTCAGCCATGGACGCCACATACGTCCCAAGATAGTCCACACAGGAGACACCGAATCCTTGGCCGCTGGGGGCTTTCTTGAAGTTTCGGTTGAACCTCTCTGCGGCTGCCTTGAGCACCCGCCTCATCCTTGGGTTTTCTTCCAAATTTTTCAACCTGAACTCTAAAGGATCCATGCCGGCTTTTGCAGCCATAATATCGATGTGTGATTCGCGGGCGTAGGTATTTGTGTTGCTGCCAGGCGCTCTCCAGGCACCCACCCTGAAAGGATGAGCCTCTGATGCACCTCTTCCCCATCCTCCACGCATAAGTACGCGGTGATGAGGGATATCATAGAACACATGAGAGGTCCTCTCTCCCGCATGGAAAATGGTGTAATCCCAGAAGACGACCTTTCCTTTCTTATCGATGCCTGATCTTATTTTAATCACGGCAGCAGGCTGGAAGGTGTCATAAAAGAATTCTTCCTTGCGGGTCCATGCGACCTGGACAGGTCTGCCGGCCAATTGAGCCAGTCTCGCTGCCTCTACGGCCTGTTGATTGCGCGTTTTCCCGCCGAATCCTCCTCCGACGAAGGGGGGAATCACCCGGACGTTTCCAGCCGGGATGCCGAGAGCCTCAGCGACAGTTTCTTTGTCCCCGAACGGTCTCTGAGTCGACACCCAGAGAGTCGCTTTATCGCCTTCCACTCTGGCCAAGGCTGTGTGAGGCTCAAGAGGAGCATGTGCCAAATACTTATTCAGATAAGTCTCCTCAAATGTGGCCGAGGCCAGAGCTTTTCCCTTCTCCAGGTCTCCTTTCTGGTCCACGAGATCCTCTTCAGGAGCGACTTCAACGAGATGCTCGAAGATATTTTCGTTATCGAGCCTTTCATCGGGAACATCGAATCGAGCTTTGATCTTCTCCAATGCTCTTCCTGCTCCATCTGGGGTGGGGTGGAGCACTGCGATCAGTTCTCCATCCTGTACGATCTGCACATTCTTCATCCCTTTGACTGCAGAGACATCCACATTCGTGAGCTTCGCCCTGTGGGCAGGCTGTCTCAGAATCTTCGCGTAGACCATATCCGGTAGCCGGATGTCACCTGCGAATTCTGCCTCTCCTGTTACCTTTTCCCTTGCATCCAACCTCTCAAAAGGCTCTCCACAGATTTCATATTCAGACTGAGGTTTCAAAGATGGCTCTCCCTCAAGCTGTTTTTCTATTTTTTTCCCTTTGGTGAGCAAAGCATAAGAAACCTTGTTCCCAGGGTTGTTTTTTTCTAAAACAAATCCTTCCTGGGCCATCAGCCGATTCCGGGGAAGGCCAAGATATTCCGATGCGAGCTGAATCAGGACTTCCCGGGCCTCTGCTGCAGCCTGACGCAGCCGCGGGCCAAAATATTTGGTGCTTCTCGATCCAAAGGTTCCCATATCCCATGGACAGAGATCTGTATCTCCCATAACCATTTTTACCGAATCCAGAGGAACTTCCAGTTCTTCGGCCAGCATCTGGGTAAAGGAAGTGTAGATTCCTTGTCCCATCTCGATCTTGCCCGTAAAGCAGCTCACCTGGCCGTCTTCGGCTATATGCAGGTATGCATTGAAATCCGAAGGCTCTTCCCGGCCGAATCTGCGGCCTCCTTCCTGGAGTGGGAAGATGCTTTCTAAAGAAACACTGACCAAAATCCCTCCCCCCAGAATCTTTAGAAACTCTCTTCGACTGACCATTCCCCGAGGCTCATTCTTCTCATTCATCTGATCATGCAACCCGCAATCTCCTATCTGGATATCTGTTATTTTTTCTTTACTCATCTTCTTCCAGCTCCTCTCAGCTCGGCGGTGGTCTGGACGGCATCGATGATTCGTGTGTGCGCTCCGCAGCGGCACAAGTTTTCTTCCAGCTCTTTGATGATTTCTTCCCTGGTCGGCTTTGGATTTTTCAGCAGCAAGCCGTAAGCAGCGAGAATCATTCCAGGAGTACAGAATCCACACTGAAGGGCATCATGAGCCATAAAAGCTTTTTGAAGCAAATGGAGTTCTCCGTTTTCTGCCAGCCCCTCGATGGTCAGGAGCTCCTTTCCCGCAATGTCTTTCATCGGAAACTGACATGATCTGACCGACTCATTATCGACTAAAACGGTACAAGCCCCACAGAATCCCTCTCCGCATCCATACTTAGCTCCGGTCAATCCCAACTCGGTCCGCAAAACCCATAAAAGCATCCGGTCCTCATCCACTGTTATTTGTGTGGATTCTCCGTTAAGATTGAAATGGATCGTTTTTTCCATTTTATCCACCTTTTTTAATCTTTGTTCTCTCCTATTTTGTGTGTATATAATCTTTGTAGCGCTTCCATACCCGATAGAATGAACAAAACAATATAAGAATAATCAGAAGCATCCCAAGAGTCAAATTCTATCTTTAGTTCGGGGACTTTATACGCAATTACTAAATTAGTACAGCAGGATAAAATTACAGCGAATTAAGTAATTGCGTATCCCCGGAATTGTGTGAATTGTTCTAATACAGAACTTCTGCTTCGCCTTTTTCAGCGATCAGCTTCTCGAAGTGTTTCACGATCCTGTCGCGGCGGGACATCAGAGCGTCAATCTCCCAAATCGTCAGGTGATCGCCCACAGTCTGCTCCACATCCGGCTTCGAAAGCGTCTGAAGACTGGAAAATAGATTCCGGTCGCACTTGAAAATCTCTTTTTTGTCCTGAAGGCTTTTTATTGTCCGGAAAGCTCTGGTGAAATCGATCATCCACAATTTCCAATCTTTGGTGATCAATACATTGCTCAAATTTCGGTCCGTATCGTAGACAAGTTGAGCAAAAATCCGCACCTTGTGCATCTGGACATTCCAGGCATGGGTGTCGGGCGGCATGATGCCTTTCTCCTGGCGCTCAAGTGCATCCAATTCTGCATCGATCCACCAGCTGAGCGAACCCTTTTTTCCCCGCCATTCCCGTTCTACGGTAACAGGGATCATATCTCCGATCCCCAGAAGCTCTGCAATCCGATAAGCCGCTATGTTGTAATGGTAGGAATCGACGAAGTTCACCTCTCCCCCGCCTGTCTTGAAACGGGCCTCTGCCGTCCGCACATCGATATCCTGGAAGGCCGCACGATGAGTCCGCACACCGTCTGTGAGCGTCAACCGCTGCGAATGGGTCACCCCTGTCCCGATCTCTTCGCTTTCCACAATTTCAGCTGTGAGGAGAAACTGACGCATTTCCTCTTTGGTGAGTTTTCGTGATGGCTGTACTTCAGCAGGCCAAGCCGTCAATAAAATCGAAAAAACAGCAACCATGCAAAACATTTTTTTCATAACACACATTGTCATTTCCCTGTTTTTATTTATTCTATCACAATATTTCTTACAGAATCATCCGGCCCGCCAAGATTCCCGGATCAATGTCCCCTAAGTTGCTCAAATAATCCGTATTTCGCTCTGCCGGAACAATAATAACTTCCTCTGGGCAAAATCGTAAAAGTTAATTGAGATGAACATTTATAAGTGACGTATCGTTTCTATTATGTTATTTTCACTCCTGTAAAGGTATTAAACAGGCGAAAAAATGCTTAAAAATTATATGAAGATCGCTCTCCGGAATATCGTTCGGCATAAGGGATACACTTCGATCAATATCCTCGGCCTAGCCACAGGGATCATCTGCTGCCTTCTCATCCTGGTATATGTGCAGGAGGAATTGAGCTTTGACAGATATCATGAAAAGGCTGATCAGATCTACCGGATCGTCAATGCCGGGGTTATCCGCGGCAATCAAATCGAGATGCCTTTGGTTTCCGGACCCTGGGGACCGGCAATGGTAGAAGAATATCCTGAAGTCCTTCAGGCCGTCCGCATTAAGCCCCCTGATTCGAGATGGGTGATCGAGCACGGAGAAAAAAAATTTCCCGAAAAAGGATTGTATTTTGTGGATCCCACATTTTTCGAGATTTTCGATGTCGAAATGATCGAAGGTGATCCTGAAACCGCACTCGACGCACCATACTCTATTGTGATTTCCGACGAAATGGCTGAAAAATATTTTGGAGAAGAAGACCCGATCGGCAAGATCATCATCGGCGACAATTGGATAAATCTCAATATCACCGGCATCATGAGAAAACACCCCCCTTCCACCCATATGGACTATGATTTTCTGGTAAATTTTGAAACCCTCAATCGAGCGATGGAGCCTGTCAATAATCAACTTTTATACGGCAATCTCTCCACAGCATGGCAGAATTTCAGAATTTACACCTACCTTTTACTCGATGTCAATGCCGATCCTGAAGCTGTCGAAGGGAAGATGCGCACGCTTATCGAAGAACGCTTAGGGAGAGTCCTAAGAACCGCTGGGGTGGAACTCAATCCGTATCTCCAGAAATTAACGGACATTCATCTCAAGTCGAATCTCGAGGGGGAGATTGGACCGACCGGTGAGGAAAGCTACATATATATTTTTTCAGCCGTCGCCGTTTTCATACTCCTGATTGCAGGCATCAACTTCATGAACCTCTCCACGGCACGGTCGGAAAACCGGGCTAAAGAAGTCGGAATTCGAAAAGTGGTCGGTGCGGAGAGATTCCAGTTGATCAGACAGTTCCTAGGTGAATCTACGCTGTTCACTCTCTTTGCTTCTGTCATTGCTGGAATTGCAGTGCTATTGTTATTAACACCATTCAATACGATCGCGGAAAAAAACATATCTGCTTCAAACTTAATAAGCGTGCAAACAGGGGCATTATTGATCGGTATCGTCATTGTCGTCGGCGTTTTTTCCGGCAGTTATCCGGCATTCCTGTTATCTGCGTTCAAGCCCGCTGTGGTATTGAGCGGCAAAAAACATAAAGGTGCTTCAGGCGGTATGCTGAGAAAAATCCTGGTGGTGGTACAATTCTCCATTTCTATCTTCCTCATCATAGGCCTCATCGTCATTTACGGTCAGATGGGATACATCAAAAACAGGCCTCTTGGATATGATAAGGAAAATATTATTGTCATACCGCTTTCCGATCCTGCCCCAAGAGCTACCTATGATTCCTATAAAACCGCACTTCTATCGGACAGCCGCGTCATAAGTGTCTCTGCTGCCTCGACTCTTCCTGGTGGATTATTCGGGATAGGGCTGCTCCGTCCGGTCGGGCGTCCGGCGAATGAGAATTTGACTGTCCAAGTCATAAATGTTGACTATGATTTTATCGAGACATTCGGCATGGAACTCCTTGAAGGCAGGGATTTTTCAAGAGAATTTACGACCGACATGAACCGGGCCGTTCTGCTGAACGAGGAGGCCGTTAAACAATTTGGATTTGATTCTGTACTCGATAAAAGACTATCACCCGGAGGACAGAATGTTCTTCCGGTGATCGGCGTTTTGAAAGACTATTATTTCAAATCTCTCCATCAAAAGATCGAACCTTTTGTTATGATATTGGCACCCGAACAGGCTTTCACTTGGGTGTTTATCAAAACAACCGCCGATAGTATATCCAGCGTGGTCCAGTTCGCGGAACAAGAGTGGCATAGGACAAATCCAGGACATCCGTTCGAATACACATTTGTGGACTCCAGTAACGACATGATGTATCAGTCTGAAATGAAATTGAGCCGGTTGTCCAGCATCTTTACAGGAATAGCTGTTTACATTGCCTGTCTCGGTCTCTTCGGCCTGGCCTCTTTTACAGCCGTACAGAGGACAAAGGAGATCGGCATCCGAAAAGTGCTCGGTGCATCTGTGGGTGGTGTAGTTGTTCTTTTATCCAAAGAATATGTCAAATGGGTTGTTTTTGCCAATGTCATTGCCTGGCCTCTCGCTTATTATTTCATGCGCAGATGGCTTGAGGGATTTGCATACCATATAGGTCTGGATGTTTTGGTTTTTATTGCCTCTGGCGTGCTCGCATTGGTTATCGCGCTCTTAACGGTGAGTGTTCAAACAATCAGAGCGGCAACAGCCAATCCAGTCGATTCGCTGCGGTATGAATAAAGGCGGTTAGTCGCCGCTACTCATGGACTCCACTTCACTCAGTTTCGTGGAAATGGCCATGCGACGGCTTCTTCGACGCTTCGTATATTCTCTCGACATAGTGTATGAACTCAACATACGCTTTCACGAACTCTCTTCCTTTCTCAACATCATTTTTGTCGAATTTCTTTCGTTCTGAGACTTCTTTGAAATGCTCAAGAACTCCCTCCCGGATATTTTCGGTAAGGAGGTTCATCAAGACATTTGCAGAGCCGCTTTCAACTGCCTCATCTGCAGCCGGGATTGCAGGCCCGAGATCGCGCCCTGCCGGCTTCAGCCCGGTGTAGGCCGCTCCTTCTCCAGCCCTGTGGATCCGAACAAGAGTCTCAAAGAAATACATGTCAGCCAGTTCCTTTGCTTCCTTTCCCAGCTTCCTGACGGCAAGAGTCTTTTCAAATGCTTCCTTTATGCTCTCCTCATCCTGCTTCTGAACCCAGATCAAGACAAGGTTGACGTTCCCGGTCTCCAGGGCCTTCCAGGCTGCTTTGACGACGGGGCCATCCATCCCGTCACAGTGGGCAAAAACATATGCGGGAATAAAAAGCATAACAGAAAAACAGAGAAAAATGATGATGCCTTTCACTCTCATTTCGTCCCTCCTTTTTTATGCTCTTGCAGCATCAATCCTATCGGTCCTCCTTCTCCGGGAATCCCCGCCTTCTCCATGGCCGGGAACAAAAGATCTCCCCTTTTTCCATGGTGGCAGCGGGTCACTATCCCCCCAATCCAGCCAAATTCTTCACTGCATCCTCTTGCACATCGACACCTGGATCAACTCTTTTCACTTCGTTTCCTTCGAGTCCCACCTAAAACAATGATTGAAGCTGCAGCGCCTCCACCCAAAATAGGCAGCATCTTTCCCCAATAAGGCGTACCCTTCAATACAAAAGACGCTGCAAAGATAACCGCGGCCCAGATAATCGCAACCCCAATTATCGACCATCCTGATCTATCCATGATGATTCTCCTGCGTTTTAATTTTTCCTCGATACTCTGTTTCAAATCATCTGCAGCTTCTATGGCTTCGGTCATTGAATTCATCTCAATATATGCAATTCCTTTGTAATGTAATGTTAATCTTTGGAAATACGGGTATTCCGCTTCCACAGCCTTGTCCGATGCCACTTCGCTTTCTGTTAAGGATTCTTCATGATTTCCTATGATCCTAAAATTTTCAGCCAAATCCATATGGTAAGCCGCATTCCATACTTTTTGACCAAGCTTCTTGGACAGCTCAATTCCTTCATTCAGGACATTTCACTGCCATTGCTGTCCCCTTATCTTCCTATATTTATCGGCAAAA